>Ga0163111_10002142_pt1 | contig 12431 bp, 9 predicted proteins | sample CRUFie1St18metaG_FD_109645 | JGI IMG/M metagenome (GOLD analysis project Ga0163111, IMG submission 109645) | Marine microbial communities from the Costa Rica Dome - CRUD Field 142mm St18 metaG | ecosystem: Environmental > Aquatic > Marine > Oceanic > Photic zone | place: Costa Rica: the Eastern... | reverse complement strand
CAATCCATACTTCTGATTCCTAAGACTTGCTGGTAAGAAATGTTTAAGTAATCTGATAAACCAATTGTTATTGTTGGTGATATAAGATTTGTAATTAGATTACCGTCATGCTCAAAATTTTCTCCAGGAATTTGATCATGAGACCAATCTATATATTGGAAATTATAATTTGTTGAAAGCATGATTTGACCTGCCCACAAACCTACCCCATTATCTGCATTACCAACTGGTAACGATGGGTTAGCTCACAATGCTCATTGGGGATACAAATTAAAAGATAAAAATATTAGTAATAGTAATCTATATTTCATAGACTAAGTTATGAAAATCATACATAAAATTATATTGTTATTTTATATAAGTTTGTTGGCTTCAAATATTCCAAATCAAAGAATAGTTGCAGAATGGGAGCCAGCACTTGGAACAATGATTAGGTGGCCTCTTGGGATACCTTCTACACTTGTTGTTGAATTGGCTAGTGATGATTTGTTGTACGTTCTTGTAGAGAATCCTCAACAACAATCAGCTGCAATATCAAATTTTGAAAATTGGGATGTGAATATGACAAACGTATCTTTTATTTACACATCTACATATAGTCATTGGACAAGAGATCATGGACCTCAATTTTTAATTGGACAAGATACATGGAAAGTTATTAATCAGCAATTTGATGGTTATCCTGAAGAGTCTGGTTGTGAAATAAATTTAAATTCAACAGATTATGATGTAAGAAATAAAAAATATCAAAGCAGAGGGTGGGAAGAAGATGACGATACAAATATTGATTTTGCTAATCAGTTAGACTGGGATATTTTAAATTTACCTCTGTATTTCACAGGAGGGAATTTTATGACTGATGGTTATGGTATGGGATTTTCAACAGAATTAATGGTTAACGAAAACAATGTTTCTGAATTTCAATTTAAAGCATTGATTGAAGAATATTTAAATTTAGAAACATTCCACATATTTGATAATCCAAACGTTTTATCAATTCAGCATATTGATTGTATGGCCAAGCTTGTGGATTCAGAGACAGTAATTATCAAACAAGTTTCTGAGCTAAGTCCTGAGTATGATTGTATAGAAAACTTTGCAAATGCTTTTTATGAATTAAATACTTTTTATGGGAGACCATTCGAAATTCATAGGATTTTTTGTCCTACTATAAATGGAGCATGGTGGGAAATAAATCCTGTTGCAGCTTATACTAATTCCTTAATTTTAAATGAAAAAGTTTTAGTTCCTCAATATGGTATATTTCATGATCAAGCAGCTCTAGAAATTTACAAGAATGCCATGCCAGGATATAATGTAATTGGGTTTGAAGCAGCAATAAATGAACCTTGGTATGGAGAAGACGCATTACATTGTAGAACTATGGGAATCTTTGATCCAAATATGATTCATATATCTCATAAATCAATCAGAACATCGGAAATAAATATCAATCCAATTTTTATCGATGCTGAAATTATTGATTATTCTGGAAATGGTATTGAGTCGGCAGTAGTTCATTGGAAATATGATGACGATGAAAATTTTTCAGAATTTCCTTTAACATTAACTGAAAATAATTATTATAATGGTGAATTTCCATTTCTAGATATTAATCGTCAAGTTTCATATTACTTGGAATCAAAAAATTATGAAAATACCACCATAAGAAATCCTATTTCCGGTTGGCATACGTTTATAATTGATGGTATCATTGGTGATTTAAATAATGACTATGCTTTAAATATTCAGGATGTAATAATTTTGATTAATTTGATTTTATCTAATGAATATTATCAACAAGGTGATTTAAATTTAGATGAGCAGTTAAACATTCTTGATATCATTCAGTTAGTTAACCAAATAATTGGGTAGTAAATGAAATTTTTTATCACATATATTTTTATAGGTTTTATTTATTCTGTCAATTTTAGTCAAGATATTTCACCGATAATATTTAAAAATTGTACCTCTTGCCATAGACCAAATGAAATTGGAGCTTTTTTACCATTTGAAAATTTCCAACAAGTTTATGATAATAGATATCTAATATCTTATGCAATATCTTATGATAATAGGCATGGAGAGCCACTAATGCCGCCTTGGCCGCCTGATAGAGAATTTAGTACACTTTTAGATGAGCGTTTTTTAACAGACTCAGAAATACAAATAATAAATGATTGGATTGAGATTGGTGCACCTCAAGGAAATCCTGAAGATGAATATCCAATACCAAATTTTCCAGATGGATCAACAATTGGAGATCCTGATATCATTCTTGAAATGGAAAGTTCTTTTATTATCGAAGGAGATTATGAAGACAAGTATAGATGTTATGTGTTACCTTTGAATAACGATGAACCAATTTCAATGTCTGCAATTGAATTTAGACCAGGAAATAGAGAAGCAGTTCATCATGCTATCATAACATATGTGCCCTCTGGAACTGCTGATTATCTTGATGATCAGGATCCATCGTATGGTTATGAATGCTATGGAGGATTTAATTTACCAAATACAACAGATTTAATAGGTGGTTATGCTCCAGGTGTAACTTCAGTTGTATATCCTGAAAATATTGGTAGAACTCTTCCAGTGAATACTGATATAATTGTTCAAATTCACTACGCTCCATTACTTCAGGATGCAGAAGATTTATCATCAATAAATATTTTTAAAAAAGATTTACCAATTGAAAGAGAAATCAATCAATACATATGGACTGACTGGACATTCGTACTTCCTCCAGATCAAGAAACGACTGTTACCAATCAATTGTATATTGAAAATGATTTAAGTTTAGTTAATATATTGCCGCACTCGCATCTAATTGGTAAATCTTGGGAAATTTATGCAACTACTGAAGATGATGAGATTATTCCAATAATTCAAATAAAAAATTGGGATTTTGATTGGCAAAGTTTTTATTATCCTGAGTATCTTCTGAAAATTCCAGGAGGCTCAACTATTACTGCAATAGCAGTTTATGATAATACCTCATTCAACTCTGATAACCCTAATAATCCTCCCGAATGGGTATTTCCGGGAGATGGCACTAGAGATGAAATGTTTTTTATTCCTATGGAATTTTTACCATATCAAGATGGAGATGAACAAATTTATCTTGGAGAAATTGATGACTGTATCTTAGGTGATATTAACAGTGATGAATTAATCAATATACTTGATATTGTACAAATGATAAATTTAATTTTAGATGAATCAACATATCCATGTTCAGATATAAATAACGATTCGATATTAAATATTCTTGATATTGTAATATTAATAAATATGATATTAGAATGAAATCATATTTTAAAAGTATACTTTTTATTTTAATTTCGTCTTTATTTATTGCGTCAGATAAAAGTTCTATAATCCAATCTGGGCCAATGGTAGGTTATTCAGAAAAATCAGAAGTTGCACTTTGGATTCAAACTAAATCACCATCTAAAGTCCAATTTGTCTATTGGGATATAAATAATCCATCTAGAAAATATTTTACAAATGAATTTTTTACAGAAAAAGTATCTTCTTTTACAGCTGAATTAATTGCTGATTCTATTAAGCCAGGCAAAGTTTATAATTATAAACCTATCATTAATGATAATGATATTGATTTAGATTATCTTTTAGAATTTCAATCGCAAGAGCATTGGGAATATAGAACTAATCCTCCAAATTTTTCTTTTGCTGTAGGAAGTTGTGCATATACTAATGAAATAGAAAAAGATCGTCCAGGTAAAAGTTATGGACAAGGTTATTTTATATATGAAAAAATCTTAAATAAAAATCCTGATTTTATGATTTGGTTAGGTGATAATGTTTACATGAGAGAACCTGATTGGTATACCAAAACAGGTATCTATCACAGATATACTCATGATAGGTCTTTAAATGAATTACAACCTTTACTTGGCTCTGTACACCATTATGCAATTTGGGACGATCATGACTATGGACCAAATAATTCAGATAGAAGTTTTAGAGGCAAACATATATCACGACAAGCATTCATTGACTTTTGGGCTAATCCAACATACGGTTTAGATGAAGAAGGAATAACCACTAATTTCAGATGGGCGGATGTTGATTTTTATCTTTTGGATAATAGATTTTTTCGTTCTCCCCAAAATAGAAAAAATACTTACAAAGAAATATTAGGTGAAAAACAGTTTGAATGGCTAATAGATGCCCTAACATCTAGTAATGCAACATTCAAAATCATTGCTATTGGAGGTCAGGTACTTAATTCAGAGAAAGTATATGAAAATTATTCAAATTGGACTGATGAACATTCCAAACTTTTAAGTCAAATAGAAAATGAAAAAATTGAAGGAGTTATTTTTATTAGTGGTGACAGACATTTTTCTGAAGTATCTAAATTTGATAGAATTAATTCATATCCTTTATATGATTTTACTGTTTCGCCATTAACATCAGGATTTTGTGATATCTGTATTGATGAAAAAAACAAATATCGCATAGAAGGAAGTGGTGTATTTCAAAGAAATTTCGCAGTGTTTAATATTTTTGGGTTAAAAGGTAATCGTGAACTAGAATATACTATTTATGACAATCAAGGAACACCTCTTTGGAATTATAATATTAATGAAAGAGATTTAAAATATTAAATGTGATTTTTATTACAACTAAATACTTTTAAATTATAATATATTACAATATGAATATGGAATATTGGTCAAAAGACTATCAAGAATCTAAAAGTAAGTTTCATGATTTAATTCACTCTCTAAATCTTAAAGAAGTTGATTTTGAATTTGAAGAATTAGATATAAATGAAGTTGATACAAATGGTAATTCATTAGCTATTGATTTGGTTTGGATAGGTAAAAAAAATGCAAAAAAATTATATTTATCAACTTCAGGTTTACATGGAGTTGAAGGCTTTGCAGGTTCGGCAATTCAGTTATCTTTAATTAAACAAATAAAAAAAATCCCAAATGACACGGCTATTGTTATCTTCCACGTAATGAATCCATGGGGTATGTCTTGGTTGAGAAGAGAAAATGAATCTAATGTAGATTTAAATAGAAATTTTTTACAAAAAAATGAAAATTACGAGGGTTGTCACAATCATTATCCTAAGCTTGATCCACTTATAAATATTCCATATGTTGCTAAAAGAAATGATTTTTTTAAATATAAATTTCTAATGCATACATTTATGTATGGAAAGACAAAAACTAAGCAGGCATATGCGGAGGGTCAATACGAATTTCCAAAAGGATTACATTTTGGTGGACATAAATTAGAAAAGGGACCCAAAGTATTTATTGATTGGTTAGACAATAACATTAAAAAAGTTAATGAGTGTGTTTGGATTGATTTACATACAGGATTAGGTAAATCTGGTGAAGATTGCCTACTAGTAGATTTAGAAGTTCAAAGTAAAAAGTACATACATTTAACAAACCAAAATTTTGGTGATAGGATTATGAGTTTAGATCCAAAAGCAGGAATAGCGTATAAAATTAGAGGTGGCATGCAAAAGGGTATTGAATTATTGTTTCCTAATATAAATTGGACATCAATTACTCAAGAATTCGGGACAATTAAGAGTTATAAAGTTACAAAAGCATTGAGAGATGAAAATAGTTGGACACATTTTGGAAAATATAATAATGATTCAGTTTTAAATCATTGGTCCAAAAATGATTTGTTAGACGCATTTAGACCATCTAATGAAATTTGGAAGAATAAAATTGTTGAAAGAGGAATAACTTTATTTAATCAATCTTTTCAATATTTAGTATCAAATTAACTTTATTTGATTTTTTGTATTAAAGGTATACAAAATAATCTAAGTATTACAGACAAAATCATAGAAAAATGAATTGGTATTATATTGAAAAAGATTGCAATGTCATAAGCAAAATTTGATTCAACAAGTAATCCAGCAAAAATACCTCCTAATAGTATAGCCGTTCCTCTTGAAAAATTAATAATTGATGAAAAATATATAACATCTTCTTTTTCAGATATTTTATAAATTAAGTTAAATGATGATAAATTAAATGCAGAAAATGTTGTTCCTGCTATTGCTGAAATTAAAAATGTGACTACAATTTGATATGTTTTATTTTCAATATAGTATATACCAATCCATAAAATTGGCAGAATTATTATTACAAAGACGGAAATTCTAAGTAATTTAAAATCTCCTATTTTATCTGAAATTTTTCCAAAAATAGATGAAGTCGAAAAATTAAAGATTTCAAACAAAGTGATTATTATTGTGTAGATAAAAATACTAAACTCCATTGTTCTAAGCATGTATATCGAAAATAATGGACCAAAAAACATCATAGAAAATGATATATATGATATGAATTTAATGTAATAATAAATCTGTCTTACATTTTTTTGATTTCTTATCGATTTAATATATTGGTAAAGATTATTTGTCTCTTTCCTATTGAAATCATATTTTTTATTAAGATAGAATGCAGATAGTAATCTTCCTAAAAATGCAAAAGAAAATATTATACTAAAACCAAGTATCATATTATCATCAAATAAATCAAGAATGTATCCGGCTAAAAATGTTGCAACAAAAGTTGTAAAACCAATGATCTTATTTCTTTTTCCAAAGTATCTTGCTCTAAGTCTATTTGGAACAAAATAGCCCATCCAAGCAGTCCAAGCTGGCGCAATAACTGAAGCTAGAGAAAAATATATACAAGTCCATACTAGAATAATAAAAAAATTATCATATGATCTGATTAATAATATCAGTAATAACCACATCAAAGATTGAATTAGTGAAATTATTGAAACAAATTTTCTAATGCTATTAAATTTATTTTTAATAGTTGCAGAAAGTAATTGTAAGCATGATCCAATGAATTGAGGAAATGAATTCAATAATGATATTTGAAAGGCTGTGAAATTCAAAAAAACTCCTAAAGCAGATATATATGAATCTCCTGCGCCATACATGATGGCCCAAAACATACCTTCAATCGTAGATAGGTTCAAATTTCTTCTAACTTTACTTTTTTCCATCTATGCTAGTATAAATATTGATATATTAAAACATACATACCCTAGAACTAATCCAATGATAGTATCACTTATATAATGAACACCTAAAAAAACTCTCGACGAGGCTATTATTATTGGTATTAAATAAAAAAATTGAGAGATTGAAAAATAATATACAAATATAAGAGTCACAATATTACTTCCAGAACTATGACCAGAGGGCATACTATATTTATCAGGAGGGGTAATAAACGATTCAATATTATTGTTAGTATGACAGGGTCTAGTTCTTTTTGTGTAATTTTTGATTAAAAAATAGATTGGGTAATGAAAAGAAAAGGCAATAGAACCAATCTTAATTAATTTAAATGCCGTATTAAAGTCACAAAAAATAATAAGAAAAAAAGCATAAATTAAGTACATCCACCATTCTGCAAAAGCAGTCGTAAATCTAAAAAAAAAGTAAACAAACTTATTTTTTGAAACAATCTTATTACAAATTTTACTAATTTTTAATTCTGCATTATATATTTTTGACATCTACTTATTTATTTTATGTATTAATAATGTAATATAATGTAAAAATAATTGTATAAATTATTGATATATATTAGGTTTGTGTTAAATATATTTTAAAACAAAAAAATTAATTTTATTGAGGTAAAAAATGAATAAAATATTGCTATTTTTTTTGATGGTTTCAAGTATTTTTACATATGAAACGTACAAAGAAATAAAAATCAACGATGTAAATCCTTTGCTTGTGAATAGACTTAAGTTTTTAAACTTAGATATGGACCATGTTCATATGGAATCTGACAAATCAATAAAATTTGTTGTTGATATGCATGATTTAAACAAATTGGATTTAAATAATGTCGAATACGAAATATTACATGATGATTTAGAAGAATTTTATAGGTCAAGATTAACTAATGATATGGAATCTAGAGATTTTGAATATGGTTCAATGGGTGGTTACTACACATTTAATGAAATTGTAGAAAATTTAGATGAACTTTCTCAAGATTATCCAAACCTAGTTGCTCAAAAGATTTCTATTGGTGAGACACTAGAAGGAAGACAAATTTGGGCCATAAAAATGAGTGATAATCCAAATGTAGATGAAGATGAACCTGAGGTACTATACACAGGATTACATCATTCTCGAGAACCTATGAGTTATATGAACTTATTTTATTATATGAACTGGTTGGTTGAAAATTATGATTCAGACCCCATTGCAAAAAATATTTTAGACCAAAGAGAGTTGTGGTTTGTGCCTGCATTAAATCCTGATGGTTTGGTTTATAACCAACAAATTTCACCAAATGGAGGTGCTCTACAGCGAAAAAATAGAAAAGAGACATGCAATGGAGGTGTAGATGGTGTTGATTTAAATAGAAACTATGGTTATGCATGGAATTGTCAAGGTAACTTTTTAGGAAATCAGTGTGAATCATCAGGTTCAAGTGGTGATGGATGTGATGAAACTTACAGGGGCACTTTTGCCTTTTCAGAGCCAGAAACACAAGCAATGAGAGATTTTGTTGAGGAACACGACTTTCCTGTAGCATTTAATTATCATAGTTATAGTAATTTATTATTATATCCATTTGGATACACTTACAACAATCCAATGAATCAAGATGACTTAAATACATTTGATCAAATTGGTCAAGAATTAGTTAGTGAAAATGGTTATTATCTTGGAACCGGGGTAGATATACTTTATCCAGTAAATGGGGAAGCATGTGACTGGATGTATGGTAGTCATGGAATATTTGCTTACACTCCTGAAGTTGGATCAAGTCAAGATGGTTTTTGGCCAGCCACTAGCAGAATAATACCATTATGTGAAGAAAATTTATATGCAAACCAATACTTAGCTTTAGTTGCAGGCCCAAGTTATGCATCGAATGCGTTTGTTGAAGAAGAAAATTTTGTTCAAGGCAGTAATTATTCAATGTACTTATCAGTAAATAACTTTGGTTTATCTGATGCTTCTGGCAATGTTTTTATTCAAATTAACTCTTCAGAAAATATAGTTTTCAATGAAAATGAAATTATTTTAAGCGATTTTGAATCTGGTGAATCAATAGATTTTGGAGCTTTAAATTTTTCTATTTCAAATTCAGCAATCAGTGGTACAGTCGAACAGATTTCAATTAATATTTATGATGAAAATGGAGCTTCGACTACAAACTCTATTAATTTATTAATTGGTGATCCTGAAGTTTTTGTAGAACAAGATTTTGAATCTAATGATGATTGGATAGTTGGTTCAACTAGTGATAATGCAACTGCAGGTATATGGGAGAGAGCTGTCCCAAATCCAACTTATGATGATAATGGTGTAATAATTCAACCTGATTTTGATCATACACCAACAGGACAATATTGTTATGTTACTGGAAATAATGTTTCAAATAATAATAGTGAATTTGGTTTTGGAGATGTAGATGGAGGAAGTACAACTCTAAGTAGTCAAATATATGATTTATCAGATTATTCAACTGCGGTAGTATCATATTGGAGATGGTTTGCCAATAATGCAGCAGGTGGTGCAAATCCCGGTAACGATGTATGGAGAGTCGATATATCAAATGATGGTGGTATAAATTGGATTGAGCTAGAATTAACTGATCAAAATTCAAATCAATGGACAAGAAAAGTACATATTTTGGACGAAAATTTTATTGAATTATCAAGTCAAATGCAAATTAGATTTATAGCAGAAGATATTTCATACCCAGGTGATGCAGGAAGTGGCGGTTCAATCATTGAAGCTGCAGTTGATGATTTTAAAATATTGGTATTTAATGATGCATTATCAGGTGATGTTAATTACGATGGAGAATTAAATGTTCTTGATGTAGTAGTTATTATTGGGATGATTTTAGGTAATCAAGAATCTGATTTAATTGCTGATATTAATCAGGATGGTGGACTTAACATACAAGATATTATTTTGCTTATGAATATAATTTTATCAACTGAATAATTCATGACACATACTTTAAACTCTTTTGAGATTGTAAATTATCATTATACAACTACTTATATAATGCTATTTATTATTGTGCTATTTTCAACAGTAGGATATTTTTTAAATTCAAAAGAGATTTATAGAAATAAAATTAATATAATATCAAAAATTTTAATATTTTTTTGCATTATTCAAGAAATATTAGATCATCTTAATCGCTTTATTTGGGACTCAAAATATAATGCTTCTTTACAGAGAGATTTACCAATTCATTTTTGTCACATAGCATTTTATTTTTCAATAATTGCTATTTACTTGAATTTAAAAAATAATCATCAAAATAAGAAATCAAGCATGCATAATTTTATGTTTAGTTCAGCATTTTTGTTGGGTTTATCTGGTGCATTACAAGGTATTTTAACTCCTGATTTCAGTCAAATCTATAATTTATTAGGAGTAATTACTGCCCATTTACAACATTCTCTAATAATTTTGAATGTATTTTGGCTACTATTCGCATACGGAATGAAATTAAATTTTAAAGATATTTTAAATACGTACTTATTTATCAATTTAATCATACCAATAGCAATAATGATTAATAAAATTTTAGGAGCCAATTCTGAAGGCTTGTTTGCAAATTATCTTTACGTTTCTGAATTGCCAAACGTTAATAATCCCATTGTAAATGTTTTAACAAATTATGACTTTCCATATTATTTACTATTTGGTCAACCCATTTTAATTTTATATTTACTTGTATTGTATCTTCCGTTTTTTACACTAAAAAAAATTAAAAATGACTATTAACAAGACTTTAATATTTTTGTTTACACATATTTTTGCTCAAGTACATTTTGTTGATATTCCAAATGAAACCGGTATCTATCATCCAATAATCATTCAAGAGTGTTTAGGTTTAGATATAGGTGACGAAATAGGAGTTTTTGATAACAATGGTTTAGTATCTGATGATTGTAGTTCACAAACAAATGAAATTTTAGTTGGTTCAGGCATATATAATGGACAACAATTAACTATATCAGGTATTGGATCGTTTGATTTTTGTGATTTAGAAGATGGTTACCAATTACCAGGATGGATAAATAATAATTCTATTTTTTTTAAGGTTTGGGATGCATCAGAAAATATTGAATATTTACCTGAAGTATCATTTTCAACAGGCACAGGAAATTGGGGTGATATTTTTAGTGTTGTAGATTTTTTGACAGTAAACGAACTCTCAAATTTTTCTTCAGAAGAATTTAATTTAGTTAATTTATATCCAAATCCTTTTAATAATTCAATTAAAATCTCCATTACAAATTTCAATTTTACATCAGAATTTAAAATTACCATATATAATATACTTGGAGAAGAAATCTTAGTTAAGTTTTTAAATAGTTCAAACACTAGCTTTACTTGGAATGCTGATGGTTTCGAAAGTGGTATTTATTTAATCAATTTTGAAAATCCAAATTTTTCATTAACTAAAAAAATTACTTTATTAAAATAAAAAACCCTCCTTATGGAAAAAGGAGGGTTAAAAAAAGTATTTCTTAATTCAGTCAATAAAAAGGAAGTATAAAGTAAAATTTAATTTTACTTCTTTTTGGAAATAATAATATTTTATTTTTTAATTTCATCTTAACTCAATATATAAAATTAAAAACTATAATTTTGTGATGATACTCAACTAATTATTGAAAATATTTTGATCATTTTTAAAAGATTTAAATTCTAAGAAATTATTGCTTGGGTCTTTAATGAACATTGTGGACTGTTCACCAATTTGATTTTTAAATCTCGTGTAAGGTTTAACGATGAAATTAATTTCTAATTTTAATAAATGGTCCGCAAGTTTTTTCCAATCAAGAATTGGTAAGATTATACCAAAATGATTAATGGGTATATCTTTGTTATCAACAAAATTTGTTGAAACTAATCTTGTATTATTTTCTGGTGATTCAAGGTGCGCAGTAAGTTGATGTCCAAAGAAATTAAAGTCAACCCAATCTTTTGATTCACGACCAACAGTACAATTTAAAAATTTAATATACCAAATCTTGGTTTCTTTTAAATTATTAACAGGTATTGCTAAATGAAATGGTCGTAAATTTTTAATTATGTACCTAGGTTATTTTTATAATCCAAATATATTTAGAAACCATTTAAATGACCCATTAGATTCATCTTTTTCTGAAAATGCATATGTAGTATTATTGTTTAGTGTTTTAACAATTTGACTTTTGGTGGTTATATTTTTATCATAACTGATTACTACTTCACCCTTTTCATAGCTAATTTCACAATTATCAACTCCATCAATTTCATTTACTTGGGTTTGAATTTTATTTACGCAACCAACTCCGCACATCATGCCTCTAACATTTAGCTCTGCAGTTTCAATCGCTGTAAAGATAAAACTTGT
>Ga0163111_10002141_pt1 | contig 12432 bp, 10 predicted proteins | sample CRUFie1St18metaG_FD_109645 | JGI IMG/M metagenome (GOLD analysis project Ga0163111, IMG submission 109645) | Marine microbial communities from the Costa Rica Dome - CRUD Field 142mm St18 metaG | ecosystem: Environmental > Aquatic > Marine > Oceanic > Photic zone | place: Costa Rica: the Eastern... | reverse complement strand
TTACTCAGCCACCACTTCAAATTTCACAGTGACGACCACTTCTTTGTGGAGCTTGATGGTCGCTTCGTACGCGCCCAACTCCTTGATGGTGTCGTCGGCAAGAGAAATTTGCTTGCGCTCGATGTCGTAGCCTGCACCTTGGATGGCGTCGGCCAACTGAATCGAGTTGACGGATCCGAAGATCTTTCCGCTTTCGCCGGCCTTGGCACCGAGCTTCAGGTTCAAACCGTCGAGCTTGGATGCGATGGCTTCTGCGGCTTCCTTGGCCTTGGCGGCCTTGTGCGCTTGTTGACGGATCACCTCGTCGTTCACCTTCAAGTTGGATGCGGTCGCAGCCACAGCCAAACCTTGAGGGATGAGGAAGTTACGTGCGTAGCCGTCCTTGACGGTCACCACGTCAAACTTGCTGCCGAGCAATTCCACGTCTTGCTTGAGAATGATGTTCATGGCAATGGGAATTAACGGAGGTTGTCAGCAACGTAAGGCATCAACGCCAAGTGACGGGCCTTCTTGATGGCCTGTGCAGCTTTGCGCTGGTACTTCAAGCTTGTGCCGGTCAAACGACGAGGCAAGATTTTGCCTTGAGGGTTGCACAACATCAACAGGAAGTCAGCATCCTTGTAATCGATGTACTTGATGCCCTTCTTGCGAAAGCGGCAGTAACGCTCAGCTTTCGTCTCGATGTCAATGGGGTTCAGGTAGCGAACTTTCTTGTCTGCCATAACGGGAGAGATTAAGCCTCAGCGTTGCCTTCTGCTTCTGCAGGGGCTGCTGGTTGGCGGTTAGACTTGTCGCGACGGCCTTCGGCATACGCGATGTGGTGCTTGTCCATCTTCGTGGTGAGGAAGCGGATGATGCGTTCGTCCCGACGGAATTCAGTCTCGAAAGGCAGGATGACGGAGGCGTCGGCTTCGAACTCCATCAAGTGGTAGAAGCCGGTAGACTTCTTCTGGATGGGGTAAGCCAACTTCCGCAATCCCCATGCATCCTCGTGGACGATTTTGCCGCCCTTCTCGGTCACGAATGCACGGTACTTCGACGCTGCTTCCGCCACCTGCTCAGCAGACAGCACGGGAGTCATAATGAAAACAGTTTCGTAACGGTTCATGTGAACTTGTTAATTAATGGGGCGCAAAAATACGTCGCAGGACTCTGAAAACCAACACCCGCAACCCCAAAACTGGGGACGCGTTGTGAATAACCGGGTTTGGCCTTCCACCTCAGAGGGCGCGATATTCGCATTCTCATGAGCGACCAGCCCTACCTCGTCAGCGCCCGCAAATATCGGCCCCAAGCCTGGGATGCCGTGGTGGGGCAATCTGGCATCACGCAAACGCTCCAGCAAAGCATTGCGTCGGGACAAATCGCTCAGGCCTATTTGTTCTGCGGGCCCCGAGGAGTGGGAAAGACCACTTCGGCACGGATTTTTGCCCGCGCCATCAATGGGTTTGACGTGCAGGATGAGGCGATGTCTTTCAACGTATTTGAGCTTGACGCGGCCTCCAACAACAAGGTGGAGGACATCCGAAGCATCGTCGACCAGGTCCGCATCCCGCCTCAGCAAGGCAAGTACAAGGTGTACATCATCGACGAGGTGCACATGCTGAGTCAGGCGGCGTTCAATGCGTTTTTGAAAACCTTGGAGGAGCCGCCGGCGCACGCGGTGTTCATCTTGGCCACCACGGAAAAGCACAAGATTCTGCCGACGATTTTGTCCCGTTGCCAAATCTTTGACTTCCACCGCATCAAGGTGCCCGACGCCGTGGCTCACCTGCAGCACATCGCGGCGCAGGAAGGGGTGAACGCCGAGGAAGAAGCGCTCCACGTGATCGCCCAAAAAGCGGACGGAGCCCTTCGTGACGCGTTGTCCATGTTTGACCAGCTCGTCGCGTTTGCCGGAAAGAACCTCACGTACCAGGCGGTGACGGAACAGCTCCACGTGCTCGATCACGACACGTACTTCACGCTGACTGACCAAGCCCTTGCGAGTGACATTCCCGGGGCCATGTTGCTTTTTAATGATGTCATGGCGCGCGGGTTTGACGCCCATCATTTCATCACAGGCTGGGCCAACCACCTGCGCAACCTTATGGTGTGTCGCGATTCCCAAACGTTAAAGCTGGTGGAAGCCACAGACGACGTGAAGGCCAAGTTCCAAGACCAAGCGTCCCGCGCCGACCTGTTCTTTTTGGTGGGCGGACTGGATGTCTTGAACCAGGCTGACGTGCAATACAGAGGCTCACAGCATCAACGGCTCCTCGTGGAGTTGGCACTGATGCAGATTTGTTCCCACGAGGCACTCAAAAAAAAAAGTCTTGACGCAGGGTTGATGGCGCCGCAAGCTGCAGTCGCTCCGGCTGCGCCTGTGACGGCACCTGAGCCTGTGGCGGCAGTCCTTGCACCTCCCGCGCCCTCATCGCATGCTCCGGTTCAAGAGGCTGCTCCTGTCCAAGCAGAGCCAGTTGAATCTGCGCCAGCACCTGTGGAACCCGAGCCCGCACCCGAGCCCGCTCCTGTGCCAGTGTCCGAGGCACCGGCACCTGCGTCGGCAACCAAAGCCCCTCGCGCGGCGGGGTTGCGGAAGGCAAAACAGCAAGTGGTGGCCGCCACTGGCAACATCAAGGTCAAATCCTCCGAGGAGGAGGCCGCCCCGACGTCTGGCGCGTTGATTGACCCCACCTGGAACGAGGAGGTCACCGTCGCATCGTTGGTAAAGGCATGGAAGGGCTTTGTCGAAAAGCTCCGGAAGGATGACCGTTTGGCCTTGACGGCAACCATGTCCATTGGCGATCCAGAACTGAGGGGTCAGCAAGTGGTGTACACGGTCAACAATCCGCTTCAGCGTGAGCAGATGGATGGTTTGCGCACCGAAGTGCTGATTCACCTCAAGACGAAGCTGAAAAATGCGGGCCTCGAATTGCATCTCGAGATGCGCGAGCAGGCCCTCGAAGAACGTAAGGCTTTTCTCTCGGACAAGGACCGCTACGATTTGATGGTGGAGAAGAACCCGGCGCTGGACAAGTTGCGCAAGGCGTTGGACCTGGATTTGGGCTGATTCAGGGCATCGAACATTCCGCTGGTTTTCTGGGTTTCCCTTGTGAACCACTGAACGCTCGTGTCTTGAAACATTCGCTTTATGCCAAAATTTTGGCGCTTTGCACTCTTGTGAGTGCGTCCTTGTGGGGCTTCGCACAGACCGAACCCGGCCGTTGTGTCATCTTGGGAAAGGTGGTAGATGCCACGACCAACGCCCCGTTGCCCTTCGCGTCTGTGGTGCTCCAGGGTCAAACCTCCGGCACCGCCACAGATTTTGAGGGCACCTACCGTCTGGAAGGCGTACCCGCGGGCGTTCACAACGTCGTGGTTTCGTTCCTTGGATACACCCCGGAAACCGTCTTCGAGATCGAAACCACGCCCGCCCGTCCTGCGGTGATCAATGTGGCGTTGAGCGAAGCCGCCATCGCGGTGGACGCCGCGGAAGTGGTCGCCGAATCACGCGCCACGGTGGAGGAAGCGCCTTTGAGCGTTCGAAGCATCGGCACCAACGAAATCAAACGCAACCCAGGAGGGGGGCGAGACATCAGTCGTGCTTTGCGCTCGCTGCCGGGCGTGGCGGCCATCCCCAGTTTCCGAAACGACATTGTCATTCGGGGCGGAGCGCCCAACGAAAACCGTTTCTACCTCGACGGCATTGAAATCCCCAACATCAACCACTTTGCGACACAAGGCGCCAGCGGTGGACCTGTAGGGATGATCAACGTGGACCTTGTGGAAGGGGTGGATTTCTACGCAGGGGCCTTTCCCGCTGCGCGAGGCAATGCCCTCAGCAGCGTCATGGAGTTTCGCTTCAAAGATCCGCGTACGGACCAGTGGACTGCCAACGCTGTGGTGGGGACGAGTGACCTCGGGGTGACCGTGGAAGGTCCGACGGGAGAAAACAGCAGCCTCATCGCGAGCGTGCGTCGCAGCTATTTGCAGTTGCTGTTCGAGGTTTTGGGATTGCCGTTCTTGCCCATCTACAACGACTACCAGTACAAGTGGGTATGGCGCCCCGACGACCGAAACGCCGTCACGGTGCTCGGGCTGGGCGCACTGGATGATTTTGAGTTGAACCTTGATTTGGCCTCGGATACAGCGGCCCCCAATTACCTCAACCAGGTGGCCATCCTCGACGTCCTTCCGATTTCCGAGCAATGGAATTACATGCAAGGGGTCAAGTGGGATCGATACATGGAAGACGGAAAGTGGACATTTGTATTGAGCCGAAACATGCTCAACAACTCCGCCTTCAAACACGTGGACAACGACGTCGATTTGCCTCGAACATTGGATTACGTGAGCCAGGAAGTTGAGAACAAATTCCGGGCGGAGCGCTACCGCAGTTTGCCAAGCGGATGGAAGGTCAGTGGAGGGGTCAATGCGGAATATGCGAAGTACAACAACAGCACAACGAGCGTGGTCTATGTCCCCCGTGTCGGCAATGTGGATGTGTCCTTTGGTTCCGATTTCGGAATGGCCAAATACGGTGCGTTCGCCCAAGCGTCGCGGCCGCTGCTCGACAACCGACTCACCTTGTCTGCAGGGCTTCGGTTGGACGGTGCGGTTCTGCTTGATGCCACCGAGGGGTTGACGTTACCGAAGACGTCTCCCTTGGCCAATCCGCTCGATCAATTCAGCCCCCGTTTGTCGGCGAGCTGGTCGTTTGCTCCAGGGTGGACGTGGAACGCCAATGCGGGCATCTACCATCAATTGCCTGCCTACACGATTTTAGGCTACGCAGGGCTTGATGCCGACAGCACTTCCACCTTGCTGAACTGGTCGGAAGGCCTGACGTACAACACCAACCGTCAGCTCGTGATGGGCATTCGCAAAGAGATTGCCTCTCGCAACGCGGTCGTGTCAGTGGAAGGCTTCTACAAAGGATACACGGGTTCCCCCGCAAGTGCGAACACCGGCATTGCATTGGCGAATTTGGGTGCGGACTTTGGGGTGGTTGGGAACGAAACCGTCACCTTCGACGCCGAGGGCCGGGCGTATGGGATGGAGGTGCTTCTCCAACAGCGTTTGTACAAAGGATACTACGGTCTTCTGGCGTACACCTTGGTGCGCAGTGAATACCAAAACCCAGGCGAAGACCTTGCTTTGCAGTCCTGGGTTCCGAGTTCTTGGGACAACCGACACATCGTCAGTTTCACGGGCGGCAAGAAATGGGACAGCGGTTGGGAAGTTGGAGCGCGTGTGTTGTTCAGCGGCGGCTTGCCCTACACGCCATACGCCCTCGATCAAAGTCTTTTGATTGAGAACTGGGAGACGTTCAATGCCCCCATTCCGGATTACGCTGCGTTGAATACAGAACGCAACGGCGCCTTTCATCAAGTGGACCTGCGCATCGATCGCAAATGGTTCTTTGACAATTGGTCGCTCGACGTGTTCGCCGACCTGCAAAACATCACCGCAGCGGTGCCTCCACAGCCCGACCAACTGGATGTGGTTCGCGACCCGGCGACGGGCCGCCCCATCCCGTCCACGGGCAATCCAGGGTTCTACGACCCGCGATTCATCTCGACCGCCACGGGCGCCGTCCTTCCTGGCCTCGGCATGATTGTTGAGTTGTGATAGCGCGTCATGATATCGAATCACTTAAGGCCGAAAAATTACCTCTTGTACCAAAAGAAACACCCTTGAGACTACCTCCCCACGTTTCCCATTCAAACCATGTCCATGATGAAAAAGAACGCCCTCAAAATCATAACATTGGTTGCATCCATGGGTATGGGTACGACTTGGGCCCAGTGCGAAGCAGATGCCACGGTCTACCTCACAGACTTCCTTTTCACCCCGACCGAACTCACCATTTCGGTGGGGGAAACGGTGGCCTTCGTGAACGCGGAAGGCACGCACAACGTGGACGGCACGGCTGAGGGCAACCCCGTCTCCTTCTTCTTGGAGGAAACCGAGGGCAACATCGACGGGGTGTGCATGGGCACCGTTGCCTTCGATGTGCCGGGCGTATACACGTTCACCTCATCCATCGGGGTGCAGCCTGAATTGGGCATGACTGGGACGATCATCGTGGATGCAGAAACGCTGTGTGACGTCATGCTGAGTTTTTGGGGATCTGGGGAGAATCAAAGCATGGATGCGTTTTCGTCCGCGTATGCATTTCAATCGTATTTCGGATGTTCGTTTTTCGGCCAGAGTGGGGGCTTTCCAGGTTCCAATGTCAGCTTGGAAGGACTGGATGAATACACGTTGTTTCTTCCCCACGACCCTGCCATTGAAGGACTCGAGGCGTTGATGAATTTGAATTCTTTTGACCTTCTTTACTTCACGGAAGGCATGGTGTCGGGCTTGAGCTACCACATTGTTCCGGGGGTGTATCTGGCCGAGGACCTTGAAGACGGCGCCTTGCTGCCCACGGTGGAAGGTCAAAACATTGCAGTGTCTGTGGATGGCGAGGGGACGCTGATGCTGAACGGAGCCACTGTCCTCCACGAGGACATTGTGGCGTTCAACGGCGTGATACATGTCATCGATGAGATTCTCGTGCCACAAGGCTACCCCAGCGCAACGACATGGGACGTCATCGTCCAAAGCCCAGAGCACACCGTTCTGGAGGAAGCACTTTTGGCGGAAAACTTGGACCAAGCACTCCGGGGCCAACCCATCCTGAATGACAACGAACCGGCAGAAGGCCCCTTCACCGTTTTTGCCCCGACAGACGATGCCTTTTTCTCTTTGGCAGAAGCCAATGGGTTTGAAAGTGTCGACGCCTTGCTGTCGTCCCAATTCATCGACGACATCTTGTTCTCCCACATCGTCCCGGGGGTCTACGAAAGCGCGGAGCTCTTGAATGGGATGAATTTGTCCTCCTACAACAACTCGGGCACCGTCAACATCGCCGTGGATGACGACGGGATCCAGGCGAACACGGCTCCTGTCATCCAAGCGGACATGCTGGCGTACAACGGGGTGGTGCATTCCTTGGGTGAAGCGATGCCCTTTGAATTCCCCGCCCCAGAAGGGACATGCGGTGCGTGGACCATCACCATGACGTGTGACCCTTCAGACTTCGGATCTGGGTGGCAAGGTTCTTCCCTTCACGTGTTTGCCGATGGGGAGGAAATTGCAGCGGAATCCATGGCATCCAACGGCATAGAGTCCTTTTCTGTGCCTGTGGATACGGGCAGTCGCATGGATGTGGTTTATTTCGATGGAGGCAACGGAATTTTGCATGGCTACAGCATTTTGGACAACAACGGCCAAGAGCTGTTCAGCACGTCAGGGTTTGACCCAAACATGGCAGAAGTCCAATCTCCCATGAGCGTGTACGGACTTGAGCCTTGCGAGGACATGTCGTCTTGTGGCTTGATGGAGGTGACATTCTTCGATGGAGATGGGTACGGTTGGTATGCAGGCGGGATGGCCTTTTACTCGGACGAAGGCTTGGAGTCCCAAATCTTCTTCAATCCCGATTTCGACGGCGATGGCTACTACGATTACGACGGGTTTTCCTCCCGCACCGCCATGGTGAATCTTTGGGAAGGGGAAGTGGATTTCGTGGTGATCATGCCTGTGGCGTACCCGGACCAGTGCGGGTATCAAGTCAAAAACCCCGAGGGCGACCTGGTGGTGGAAGACAATGTCTTGGGACAACTTCCCGGGAACGCCTTGAATGTGGTGGTCTGCGAACCAGAAACGTCTTCCACGGGCCATCTGGGGGCGGAGAGGTCAATCCGTCTGCACCCCAATCCCACAGCGACATCTTTTCAATTGCAGGGGTTCAATGGTCAAGAATCGTGGAAGGCGCAGTTGTTTGGCTTGGATGGTAAGCGCATCTTGGAATGGTCAGGCGTCGGCGCAGAGCCGGTGTCTGTGGAGGTTTTGCCTTCAGGGTTGTACCACTTGATTGTGCAATTTGACGAGGGTGAAGCCCAGGGTTTTCGTCTGATGAAGGAGTGACGCAGTTTCAGGCGTCTCTACCTTTGGTGCTGTGAGAACCTGGGACATGGGACGACAATACGAGGGCATTCCCCTCGCTTCTGCCTTGCTGTTTGCGGGCATCTTCGCCACGCTGCATCACATCCTTTGGTTGCCCACCGCTTTGGTTCTGATGGCCGTCATTTTGTTGGTGGAAACGGAGCTGGAAGTGGGGTTCGATCGGTTGGAGGTTCGGCGTTGTTTGGGCCCCGTGAAACTCAAGTCCAAATCGTGGAAGCTCGAGGACATGGAAGGGGTGGTGCTCGCCGAGTACAAAGGCGCCACGCAATACACGAGCCATTCCCAGCAAAACATCATTCGCGTCCATTCCTTCATTTTGACGGCCCGCATCCGCAAGGGACATGGCCTGGAGTTCGAGGATGTCGAGATGTTTGAGTTTGCTTCCCAAAAGAAAGGGAGAGAGGTGTTGAACGCGCTTCGGGCACAACATGTTCCTACGTCATGAGGGTCGACAAATTTCTTTGGGCGGTGAGGGTCTTCAAGACCCGCTCCATGGCCAGCCAGCACTGTCGTGAAGGCAAGGTGTTCGTGGATGGCAAAGCCGTGAAGCCCGCCCGTGAAGTCAAGGTCGGAGAGGTGGTGAACGTTCGGAAAGGGGCGGTCATGTTCAGCCACGAGGTGGTTTCGTTCCCGCGAAGCCGTATCGGAGCCGCATTGGTTCCGGACCACATGCGCGACGTGACGGCGCCGGAAGAGAAGGAGAAGTTGGAAATGATTCGACTGGCCCAACAGGACCGACCCAAAGGGGTGGGGCGCCCGACCAAGCGCGACCGCCGGGATTGGGAAAAGGCCTTCAGGTCATGAGCCAAGTTTCTGCAGATAAGCATGAGGTGGTGGTGCGTCGGATTCCGGCGGCCGGCACCCGGCAATTGCGACACCGCGTGCTTTGGCCTCACAAGCCCTCGCCCGACGTGTGCGTCATTGACATCGATGAGGCGCCGGGTGCGGTGCATCTCGGGGCATTTGTGGAGGGCGAGGTGCCGTGGGGCATTGAAGTGCCCGGATTTCAGGGACGCTTGGTCGGGGCTTGCTCGCTGTTTGACCAGCACTGTGACCGAGTGGCGGTGACGTGGGCCGAGGGCCGAGATGTTCGGCTCCGGGTCATGGGTACGCTCCCCGAGGCACGCGGTTGGGGCGCTGGCGCCGCAATCATTCTCCAAGCCGCGGAAGAGGTCCGTGCCCAAGGCCGGGACGTGCTTTGGTGCGACGCCCGGCAAGTGGCGTTTGGGTTTTACGCGCGGATGGGGTTTGTCTTTTTGAACGACACCTACGACATCCCGGACATCGGTCCGCACCGCACCATGGCGCTCGACCTATCTTCGCGTCCGCATTTGAACCTCTGATCCATGCCAAGCATCAGCCGCAAGGGGCAAGCCATGCCCGACAGCCCGATTCGGAAACTCGCGCCGTTCGCCACCGCCGCCAAAGAGGCCGGCAAGCGCGTCATTCACCTCAACATCGGTCAGCCCGACATTGCCACGCCTCAAGTGGCGTTGGATGCGGTTCGGCAGGACACGCGTACCGTCATTGAATACAGCCCCAGCGAGGGTTTCACCTCATACCGTGAGGGGTTGGCCAAGTACTACCAGAGCGTGCAAGTCGACGTGACGGCGGACGACATTTTGGTGACGACGGGCGGTTCGGAAGCGCTCGTGTTTGCCTTCATGTCGTGCCTCGACCCTGGGGATGAGGTCATCATTCCTGAGCCGTTTTACGCCAACTACAACGGGTTCGCCCAAATGGCTGGCGTGGAGGTGGTGCCCGTCACGGCCCACATCGACCGAGGGTTCGCTTTGCCGCCGATCGAAGACTTTGCAGCCAAGATCAACGACAAGACCAAGGCCATTTTGCTGTGCAACCCCGGCAACCCCACCGGCACGGTCTATGCGCCAGAGGCCCTCGATGCTTTGGCCCAATTGGTGAAGGATCACGATTTGTACTTGTTTGCGGACGAGGTGTACCGCGAATTCTGCTACGACGGAGCCAAGCCCAAATCGGTGATGCAGCTTCCTGGCCTCGAAGACAATGTCGTGCTCGTCGACAGCGTGTCCAAGCGGTACAGCATGTGTGGTGCGCGCATTGGCGCCATGGTCACCAAAAACCACGCTGTTCGAAGGGCTGCGATGAAGTTTGCCATGGCCCGTCTGTCTCCTCCAACGCTCGCACAGGTCGCTTCCGAAGCGGCTTTGGACACCTCGGTCACTTATTTCGAGGAAGTTCGAGACACCTACGTGACGCGACGCAACGCGCTTGTGGAGGGCTTGCGCGCCATCCCGGGTGTCAAGGTGCCCACCCCGGGAGGGGCGTTTTACGCGGTGTGCGAATTGCCGATTGACAATGCCGACGCGTTTTGTCAATGGATGCTCGAGCACTTCGACTTGGAAGGAGACACCGTCATGATGGCGCCCGCCACGGGCTTTTACGCCACCGCGGGAGCGGGCACCAAGCAAGTGCGCATCGCATACGTGTTGGAGGTGGCGCTCATCGAGCGCGCGGTGGCTTGTTTGGCCGCGGCCTTGCAGGCGTATCCCGGTCGCCACAAGGCTTGAACTCACGACTCCTGATTGTCAAGGGGTTTTCTTGATGACACCTCGATTCGTTTGAGGCACGCTATTTTGGGGGTCCAAAACACCTCCATCATGCAGTGCGTACGATTTTCTCTCTTGGCCTTGTTTTTGGGATTGACCTTGTCTTCCCAAGCGGATCCTGGCGACACGACGTGGGTGCAGACCTACACGTGGGAAGCCCAAAACAATCCCGCCACCGCCTACGACAGCCCCGGCCGTCGTTGGTTTGACTTCCCAAGCCAAGAGGACACCACGTACCGCAAGATTTTGATGTACCACCGCTTGAAGTGCTTCGAGGACGGCACCGCAGGCAACTTGGGTTTTCCTTGTGGGGAGTGGGATTACCTCACGTACAACTACCTCTTCGACCACACTGGGCTCTACGACAGCACGGCGTTGTCGCACCCTCACTACCTCTTGAACGATGCGAGCTTTGAGGAAGCCTCTTTGATTTTGCAGCCTGAGGGCGGCGCGCCGGTTGACACGGTGTGGCGCATGCTGTCCACCACGTCGCATGAGTTTGTGGAGGGCTCCACGACGTGGTCACAGTTGGCGGGGGTGCCGATGAACGATTTGGCCAATACCACCCTGGATGACCAAACTCGCCACCAATGGCTCTGGTCAGCGGCAGAACTCGATTCTCTGGGCTGGGCTGTGGGCGACACGGCATGGCGCATGTCGCTTCCCCGCGCAGGCAACTTGGGTGCGTCCTCGGTCGACCGCGCCACGTTGCGGGTCCGCTGGACGGCAAGCACCGCCCTCGGAGGCATCGTCACCACAGGATGGACCACCCTGGCCGACGGCCCCATTGCCGTGGGCGACATGGCATGGTCTTGGGACGTGGACTTTGGGCAACCCCTGACGCGTGAGGCAGACATGAATTTGATGGTGGACTTGGTGTTGGACGGCGTGAACGTGGCAGAGGGCAGTGGCCTGAATGTGCAGACGTTCCTCGTTCCAGACACTTTGTCCCAAATGTGCGATCCCTCAACAGCTGGCGCACCGCAATTCGTGCGCATGGATGGCAACGACCGCATGGAAATCGACCCTGTGGCATTGCTCGGCATTGACACGACCATCACCTTGGAATGCTGGCTGCGCGGGGAGGCTGCGGTGCTTCCGACAAACACCACGTTGTTCGAAGGGGTGAACGCGGCCAACCAGCGCGAAGTCAACGTTCACTTGCCCTGGAGCAACAGCCGTGCCTACTGGGACTGTGGGTACGACGGGGGGTACGATCGCATTGACCAGGATGCCGGTGAAGGCATTTTGGAGGGACGCTGGGTGCACTGGGCCTTCACAAAAAACGCGGAAACAGGCATCATGCGGATGTTCGTCAACGGCCAGCTCTGGTTGACCGGCACGGGCAAAGACAACGTCATCGGAGAGATTGCGCGGATGAATTTGGGGGGCTCATGGAACGGAGGCGTCGATTACTACGGCGATGTGGCTTCGTTTCGGATTTGGGATGCGGCGTTGACGGCCCCCACATTGGCGGCCTACATGAACGTATCTTCGATGGATGCGTTGTGGGACCACCCGTACGCCGACGACTTGCGCGGCGTCATCAATATGGACGGACAAGACGGCGAGGCGACCAACCAGGGTCCCTTGGCCGGTTGGCTGCATGGAGATGCAGGACGCAGGATGTTCTCGCCGCGGGAGGCCTTTTTGGATGCGGTGCCTGCCACGCATCGCCCCGCCTTGATTTTGGAAGGGGGTTCGGAACCTCTGATGGCAATGGGTGAAGCCATGTGGGCGGACGTGATTCCCGTTCCTCCCATGTCGGTCACGACGTGGGAAGTGGAAGGCAATGGGGTGGTTTGGACCGACTTGCACTACGGTTGGCCTGCCGATTTGGTCA
>Ga0163111_10002140_pt1 | contig 12433 bp, 5 predicted proteins | sample CRUFie1St18metaG_FD_109645 | JGI IMG/M metagenome (GOLD analysis project Ga0163111, IMG submission 109645) | Marine microbial communities from the Costa Rica Dome - CRUD Field 142mm St18 metaG | ecosystem: Environmental > Aquatic > Marine > Oceanic > Photic zone | place: Costa Rica: the Eastern... | reverse complement strand
TGAGCGACGGCGAGTGGGAGGCGGCGGTGGGCGAGGTGCTCGCCGGCATCGACCGCGGCGACTGGTCGAAGGTCGTCCTCGCCAACCGCTCGCGGCTGCGCCTCGGCCGCGCCGTCGACCCCGTCCACCTGCTCCTCCGGCTGTGGCAGTCGTCGAACGCCTCGATGGCCGACCAGCAGCCCGCCGCCCTCGCCGCCGCCGCCGCCGCCACCTCGATCTCCTCCGCCGCCTCGGCCGCCTCCACCGCCTCGGCCCCGGGATCCGGCGCCGGCGCCTCCGCCGCCGGCTCCGACGTCTCGACCGACGACGAGGGCCTCCCGCTCCCGCACCGCCCGCTCCCCGACGAGCCGCGCGGCGCGTGCGGCGGCGTGTGCGGCGGGAGCCCGTCGCGCGCCCGCGGCGGCGGCGGGCGGGGCGGCCCCGGCGGCGGGCGGCAGCGGCGGTCGTACCTGCTCCTGCTGCAGCTCGAGGGCGGCCCCGCCTTCCTCGGCTGCACGCCCGAGAAGCTCTTCCAGATCGCGCCGTCGGCCGACGGCGGCGCGCGCCTCTCGACCGAGGCGATCGCCGGCACGCGCCGCCGCGGCGACGCCGACGAGGAGGACGCCGCCCTCGCGCGCGAGCTGCTCGCGTCGGAGAAAGACCTGCGCGAGGTGCGCGCCGTCTCCGACTTTATCCTCTCCGCCCTCCGCCCCGACGGCGGCGCCGACGGCGGCGCCGGCGGCGGCGGCGGCGGCGGCGGCGGCGCGCACCGCGAGGTGCTGTGCTCGACGCCGCGGGTGCTGCAGCTGCGCCACGTCCAGCACATCGCGATCGACGTCACCGCCGAGCTGCCGCCGCCGCCCGCCGGCGCGAGCGCCGCCGACGGCCCGCTCGGCGCGCACGCGGTGCGCTCGCACCTCGAGCTCCTCCACCCGACGCCGGCGGTGTGCGGCACGCCGAAGCACGAGGGCGCCGCCGCGATCCGCCGCCTCGAGGGCTTCGACCGCGGCTTCTACGCCGGCCCGTTCGGCTACCTCGGCTCGGCGGGGTCGGAGCTCTGCGTCGCGATCCGCTCGGCGCTGCTGCGCGGCGACGAGGCGCTCGTGTACGCGGGGGCGGGGATCGTCCGCGGCTCGAAGGCGGCGGCCGAGCGCGAGGAGGTGCGCTCGAAGATGCGCAACTTCGTCTCGCTCCTCCCCGCCGCCGCGCCGCTCGCCGCGTCGCCGTTTTCGTCGCTCCCCAACCCGAACGCGCTCTTCTGCTCGGTGCTGCTCGAGGAGCTCCTCCGCTGCGGCCTCGCCCACGCCTTCATCTGCCCGGGCTCGCGCTCGTCGGCGCTCACCGCCGCCGTCGCCGCGTCGCGCTGCCCGCACACGATCGCGACCGACGAGCGCGGCGCCGCCTTCATGGCGGTGGGCTACGCGCGCGCGACGCGGTGCTGCGCCGCCGTGATCGTCACCTCGGGCACCGCCGTCGCCAACCTGCTCCCCGCGGTGGTCGAGGCGGCGACCGACCGCGTCCCCCTCCTCCTCCTCACCGCCGACCGCCCGCCCGAGCTCCGCGACACCGGCGCCAACCAGACGGTGCCGCAGGTCGGCCTCCTCCACCCGCTCCGCTGGCTCAAGGACATGCCGCCGCCTTCCGCCGCCGAGGCGTCGCTCGCGCCGTGGCTCGCCGACGCGTCGTACGCGCTCGCCGCCGCCACGCGCGCGCCGGCGGGCCCCGTCCAGCTCAACCTGATGTTCCGCGAGCCGCTCGCGCCGACGCCGGCGCCGTGGCCGCCCTCGCTCCTCGACGAGCCGCGCGTCGCCGCGTGGCTCGCCTCGAACGCGCCGTTCACCTCGTACCTGCCGCAGTGCGGCGGCGTCGCCGTCGACGCCTCGCTCCTCCACCTCGCCCCGCTCCTCGCCGGCGCGCGCCGCGGCCTCGTCGTCGCCGGCGCGCTGCACTCCGAGCCCGAGCGCCTCGCCGCCGCCGCCGTCGCCGCGCGCCTCGGCTGGCCGCTCCTCCCCGACATCAACTCGGGGCTGCGCGCCCCCGCCCACGCCGCCGCCGCCGCGGCGCCGCTCTACGACCTCCTCCTCGCGTCGCCCGACGTCGCGCGCGCCGCGGCGCCCGACGTCGTCCTCGTCGTCGGCGGCCGCCTCGTCTCGAAGCGTCTGCAGGCGCTCGTCGAGCGGCGGTCGGTCGCGTGCGTGATGGTCGACTCCCACGCCGAGCGCCACGACCCCGCCCACTGCGTCACCCACCGCCTCGCCGGAGACGTCGCCGCCATCCTCGCGGCGATCCACGCGCGGCTGCCGCCGACGCCGCCCGCCGACGCCCACCCGCTCCGGCGGCTGTGCGACGCGTCGGCCGCGCTCGACGCCGCGCTCGCCGACGCGCTCGACGCCGCGCTCGAGCCGACGGCGGGGATCGGCGAGGAGGAAGTCGCGCCGACGCCGCCGACGGCGACGCAGCTCTCGCCCGTGTCGTCGCGCGGCGGCGAGGGGGCGGCCTCGGCGGACGCCGACGGCGGGAGCGACGACGGCGCGGCGGCGCTGCCGCGGCTGGCGGTGGCGGAGGCGTGGGTGGCGCGGCAGGTGTGCGCGGTGCTGTGCGGGCGGTCGGACGAGCGGAGGCGGCAGGGGCGGCGCGACGCGGCGCGGTGCGACGACCTGCTCTTCTGCAGCAACTCGCTGCCGATCCGCCACCTCGACATGTTCTGCGCGGCGGCGCCCACCGTGCTCTCCAACCGCGGCGCGTCGGGGATCGACGGTATCCTCCACACGGCGATCGGCGCGGCGCTCGGCGGCGCGGCGGGCGGCGGCTCGGCGACCTGCCTGATCGGCGACCTGGCGGCGCTCCACGACCTCAACGCGCTCGCGCTCCTCTCGAACACGCCGCGCACCGTCGTCGTCGTCGTCCTCAACAACGCGGGCGGCGCGATCTTCCGCTACCTGCCGATTGCACACTCCGCCGTCTTCTCGCCGTACTTCGACACGCCGCACGCCCACCGCTTCGAGGGCGTCTGCCGCGGCTTTGGCCTGTCGTACCGCGTCGCCGCCACCGCCGCCGACCTGCGCGCCGCGTACGCCGCCGCGCTCGACGCCGGCGGGCCGGCGGTCGTCGAGGTGATCACCGACAAGGAGGACACGTACGCGCTCCACCAGAGCTGCGTCGCCCTCGCCGCCGAGGTGGGCACGCGCGTCTTCCTCAAGGGATGACCGCGGTTTGCTTTCTCTATGTGTGTGTGCGACCGAGCATCACGATCTAAGAGCATCACGACTCACAAAATTTCGTTGTACGACGCGCTACGTAGAGTATCATCGGTGCGTGGTGGCGTATCCCGTATCGTCGCCGGCATGCGTCGTCTTCGCGGCGAGCTCGACGGCGCCGTGGGCGTGGGCCTCGCTCGTCGCCGACTTGATCGCGATCGAGACGACGGAGCAGAGGTTGGTGGCGAGCTCCTCGTCCTTGTGGCCGAACGACGCGCCCTCGGCGCGGCCGTTGCGGTCGAACTTGTTGAGGAGCTGGAGGCAGCCGAGGCAGCGGTCGCGGAGCTCGTCGACGACGGGGACGCAGAGGATCGAGCGCGTGCGGTACCCCGACTTGCGGTCCCACGCCGGATCGAAGCGCGGGTCGCGGTACGCGTCGAGGATGTTCGCCACCTCGCGCTTCTTCACGGTGGCTCCGGCGATCGACGTCTCCTTGCACGCGACCTTGATCGGTGGCATCGAGATCGCGATCTTCGACCAGAGCATCTGGTTGCCCGCCTCGTCGTCCTCGACTAGAAACAGCGTCGCGCGGTCGCAGTGCATCAGCTTCTTCGCCTCGTGGACGACCAAGGGGAATAAATCGTCGATGCTCGTGCCGGCGGCGAGCGTGTTCGAGATGTTCATCAGCGCGACGACGGCGTACTCGGCCTGCTCGAGGTGCGCCTCCATGTCCTCGGCCTCGCCCTGCTGCAGCGCGTGCATGAAGATCGGCGCGCCCTGGAGCGCAAAGTGCTGCAGGAACGCGGCGTCGTCGGTGCGGAAGGTGGCATTCTTGGTGAAGTCCGACTTGAGCGCGGGGTCGGCGATCTTGTTGCGGAGCTGGACGACGGCGATGGTGCCGCCGCCGTCGTGCGGGTCGGTGATCGGCACCGAGAGCACGCAGCGCGTGTACACGGCGCCCGCCAGCTCCTTCGCCTCCGCCATCCCGCGGTAGATGTACCGCTGGTCGTAGTCCGGGTTGAACTTCGGGTGCTTCGGCGCGTTGTCCACCTTGAGGACGAACTGCTCGCCCTTGCCGGACATGTCGACCTTCTTGAACGCCTCGGCGGCGAGCGACACCTCGTCCAAGGGCACGAAGAGGCGGTTGCCGCTGCCGCCGCGCGGCGCCTTGTTGTCGCGCTTGATCTCCGCCTCGGTCTTGAAGCGCCACAGCGCGTGGTGGTCGGCGTCGACCCAGTACAGGATCGCCTCCTCGCACGAGAATAAGCGCTTGAGCGCCTCGCACGACGTCTCGGTGAACTGCTCGAACGTCGTCGCCGAGAGCACGTCGAGCGCAAAGTCGGAGACGGCCTGCTGCTGCATCGCGCCGAGCGTCCACGCGATCGCCGCGCCGCACGAGCGCGCGAGGCACCCGGTCACGTACGCGTCGCACTCGTCAAACTCGCCGTCGCCCTTGCCGCGGAAGCGCCCCTTGTTGTACACCTCGAGGATGTACCGCGGCCGCGCTCTGCCGCTCAGCGGGTCGCGCATCCGCACCGACGTCGTGCAGAGCGAGCGGCAGTCGAACTTGGCGCGCGTGTCCATGTCCATGTAATTGAGGCCGTACTTGCGGTGGTCGTCCGTCGGCGCGAGCGAGATGAACGGGTGCGGCGGGCCGACCGCCGCCCTCCCCGCCCACTCGTCGAGCGAGACCGCGTGGCCGAGGAGCGAGCGCTCGCCGCCGACGAGCCACAGCTCGCGCGCCATCCCGAGCGAGTTGTAGTCGACGCCGAAGATGCGCGAGCGCTGCACGTGCAGCACCTCCTTCACGCGGTCGCGCATCTCCTCGAGGAGGTGGAAGTAGTCGGTCTCGTACGCGAGCCGCGTCGACGCGTGGATCGTGCGGCCGATCATCTGGTTGAAGAGCACCAGCCGCTGGAAGCACTCGACCTGCTCGCGCGGCAGCATCGACGAGAACGAGTCGGAGAAATGTGATAAAGTGAGACTCTCGTCGGCGCGCTCGTGAAACTCGACGAACTGCGCCGGCCCGATCGCGAGGCCGCGCGGGTAGGCGTCCGGGTCGCCGTATGGGTCCTCGTCGCGCTTGAGCTTTGCCGGCGCCGGCGCGCCGCCCGACGGCCCGGCCACGCTCTGTTTTTTCTTTGCGGCCGCCTTCTTGCCGTGAACCTTCGCGGCGCCGACGACGCCCTCGTCTCGCTGCGAGGGCGGCGGCGACGGCGCGACCTTCGACGACGGCATGACGGTCGGCGGCGTGGGAGGCAGCGACGGCGGCGGCGGCGACGGCCGGCGGCGGTGGCAAATCCGCAACAGTCTTGTGGTGAGGCTCGATGGGTAAAGTACCATGGTACAACCGTACCCAGTAATGCTCTAGGCCATCTTCTCAAACAAGCTGTGAATGGGCGCTGATGCGATCAGCATACCAAGGGCGAAGTTGATGGTTGCCATAAAGCCGTATAAAAGATATTGCACCTCGTTCTAACGTAGCCTATGCTTCGCGCCTACATCGCCCGCGCGCGCTCCCTTAGCTCAAACTTCTGCACCTTGCCGGTGCTCGTCTTCGGCAGCCCCTCGGGCAGGTGCACCACGTGCTTCGGCGCCTTGAAGTGCGCCATCTGCGCGCGGCAGTGCGCGATGATCGCCGCCTCGTCGACGCCGTCGCCCCACCGCTCGCCCTCCTTGAGCACCACGAACGCGCACGGCACCTCGCCCCACTTCTCGTCGGGGCGCGCGACGACCGACGCCTCGAGCACCGCCGCGTGGCGGTAGAGCGAGCTCTCCACTTCGACGGTGGAGATGTTTTCGCCGCCGGAGATGATAATGTCCTTGGCGCGGTCCTTGATCTCGGCGTACCCCGACGGGTGGACGACGGCGAGGTCGCCCGAGCGGAACCAGCCGTCGGCAAACGCCGCCTCGGTCGCCGCCTCGTCCTTCAGGTACCCCTTCATCACGACGTTGCCCTTGAGCAGGATCTCGCCCATGCTCTCGCCGTCGGCGGGCACGTCGGTCGACAGGTCGTCGACGCGGCCGACGCGCATCCCCTCGAGCAGCGGATACTTGACGCCCTGCTGCGCCTTGATCTCGGCGCGCGCGTCGGCGGGCAGCGCATCCCACTGGCTCTGCCAAGGGCAGGAAACGGCGGGGCCGTAGACTTCGGTCAACCCGTACGAGTGCATCACGTCGAAGCCGAGCGTCTCCATCCCCTCGAGCACGGCGGCGGGCGGCGGCGCGCCCGCCGTCATCATCTTGACGGTCGGCGCGCCGTCGAGCTGCGCGTGCTCCTCCGCCGTCGCGTGCACCATCATGTTGGCGACCACCGGCGCGCCGCACATGTGGCTGACGCGCTGCGAGCCGATCGCCGAGAAGATCGAGGTGGCGTCGGTCGAGCGCAGGCAGACGTGGACGCCGGCCTGCAGCGTGATCGTGTACGGGAAGCACCAGCCGTTGCAGTGGAACATCGGCAGCGTCCACAGGTAGGTCGGGTGCATCTCGAGGCCGAAGACGAGCGCGTTGTTGATCGCGTTGAGCGCCGCGCCGCGGTGGTGGTACAGCACACCCTTGGGCCGGCCCGTCGTGCCGCTCGTATAGTTCACCGCCTGGTCGTCCCACTCATCCTCCGGCAGCCGCCACGCAAAATCGGGCGCGCCGCCCTCCACCAGCTCCTCGTACGTCGTGCCGCCGACGCGCTCGCCGCACGCCGCGTGGCTCGGGATCGGATCGACGAGGTCGACGACCGTCGGCGCCGCGAGGCCCTTTTTCTCGAGGAGCGCGAGGGCGCCGCGCGTCGTGTCGGCCAGCGCCGTGTCGGCGAGCAGCACCTTGGCCTCGCAGTGCTCCAGAATGTACGCGACCGTCGCCGCGTCGAGCCGCGTGTTGAGCGGATTAATGACGCCGCCCGCCGCGTTGACGCCGTGGTGCGCCTCCACAAACGCCGGCGTGTTCGGCGAGAGGATGGCGACCGTGTCGCCGCGCGCGATGCCGAGCTGCACGAGCGCCGACGCCAGCCGCGTCGCGCGCTCCGCCGTCTGCGAATAGGTCTGCACGTACGCCGGCGGGTCCGACGAGCCGAGTCGCGCCTTCCAGTCGTCGTAGACGATGCTGGTGTAGGTGGGCCACACCGCCGCGGTGCGCTGGAGGAATGTGAGCGGCGTCAACGCCGCGTGGTTCGCCGCGCGTCGCGCGAGAAACGAGGCGTGGCGTGCTACGGACAGTGTTGCCACGTGCGGCGTCTTCGCGTGCCGCCCGACGAGTCGGCCGAGGCTCATTGCGCCGATCCCCGACGAAGTTTCGGATCTCGCTGCCGCGAGCTGCACAGTCCGACAGTCGGGCCCAGTCGGCCTGCCTGCGCGCGCGTCCCAAGATCATGCAGAGACCCTTTTACTATCCGTTTCGTGATTCGACGTCCAAGATCAGCTTCAAATCCGTGGTGGAAGACGTCCGAATGGCCCCGCTCACTTCTTGCCGGGCACCGGCACCTGCGCGAGCTCGCTGCGCATGTCGTCGATGACCTTCTTGTAGTCGGGCTGGTTGAAGATGGCGGAGCCGGCGACGAACATGTCGACGCCCGCCTCGGCGATCTCCTTGATGTTCGCCGCCGAGACGCCGCCGTCGATCTGGAGCGAGATGTCGTAGCCGCTCTCGTCGATCAGCTTGCGCGCCTCCTTCGCCTTCTCGAGCGTCGCCGGGATGAACTTCTGGCCGCCGAAGCCCGGGTTGACCGACATGAGCAGGATGATGTCGACCTTGTCCATCACGTACTTGAGGCAGTCGAGCGACGTCGACGGGTTGAAGACGAGCCCCGACTTGCAGCCCGCCGCGCGCACGAGCGAGAGCGAGCGGTCGATGTGCCCCGTCGCCTCCGGGTGGAAGGTGATGAAGTCGGCGCCCGCGTCGGCGAACTCGCCGATGATCTTGTCGACCGGCGACACCATCAGGTGCACATCGATCGGCGCCTTGATCCCGTAGTCCTTGAGCGCCTTGCACACCATCGGCCCGATCGTCAGGTTGGGCACGTAGTGGTTGTCCATGACGTCGAAGTGGACCGTGTCGGCGCCCGCGGCCAGCACGTCCTCGACCTCCTGGCCGAGGCGCGCGAAGTCGGCCGAGAGGATCGACGGCGCGATCCGGTACGCCTCCGCCATCGACACGCCGCGCGCGCGCGACGAGCGCGCCGGCGCGGCGCCGACCTGGAGGCCGAGGGGCGACGCGGCGAGGTACAACATCTGCGCGCGAGAATTCGAGGGTGAGCAGGAGGGGCGACAGTGAGGGTGCGGGTGTGGATAGCGGATGCTGTGGGTGGCTGTGACGGCGGTGGAGGCTGCTGGAGCTGGGTTTGCATCGTGTTCTCTGACCTTCGGATCTCCGACGCGAAGACGACAAAGTTCGAGCGATGCCGTCCGGGACGGTCGCGATGCTCGTGCTCCTTCCGTCGGCGGCGCTGGCGCTGTCCGCCAACGTGCCCGACCGCATGAACGTCCTCCAACGGCGAATGGCTTCGATCGCCTCACCCGAGGTCGACGCGAAGCTGCTCATCCTCGATTGCATGGTGCCAATGCAGCGCTTCGAGATCTTGCTGAAGCCGCCGGTCGGCTCGACGATCAAGCGCGCGCGCGAGGCGGAGGAGACGATCTGCGTCGTCGGCATGCAGCACACGATGAGCAGTAGCGGGCGGCCGCAATTCGGCAAGCCGCTTCGACGCGGCGTCGAGGGTCGGGTTGAGACCATGCTGCCGATCGCCGCGGGCGACGGCGTCGGCAACGGCGTCAACTTTTACGCGCAGCACACGGCGCCGCTCGGCGTCACCACGGTGCGCGGCGGCGGAGGCCAGCGCGTGTACATGAACTACGAAACCACAATCGTCGGCGGGCGCCGCTTCGAGGTCGTCGAGTGCGCGGCGCTCGACGCGTGGCCCGCCAACGACGGACAGCCCAACAAATTCAAGGGGCCGCTCTTCGACGCGCGCATCCGCTGGATTGGCGAGGACGAGGAGCTGGCAAGCCCGGGCTCGCCGGAGGCCGCGATGGCCGAGAGCTTGGAGCCGCTCGTCAAGGAGTGGACCAACCTCGTGCTGATGGGCGACCTCGAAAAGGAGCGCGGCCAGCTGAAGGCGATCCTCGCCGACCTCGGGCCGATGCCGCCGCCCGAGGAGGCCGATCTGCGCGCGCTGTGGGTCGCGGGCCTCATCTGTCCGCTGCCCGGGCTCGCGATCGAGCCCAGACTCGAGCTCGAGCTCGAGTGCCGGCCCGCCATCCTGAACGCGGGCACGACGCTCGAGCGCGTCGAGGCGGCGCGGCTCGGGATCCAGCGCTGCATCGAGCGGCTACGAGAGCTGTAGCGAAATAGTAGCACCTTTATTTTTACACCGTGTTGCATCATCATCATCATCACAGCACCCTTCCCGTCCGCGGCGTGAACGCCTTCGGCTCGGCGCTCGGCTCGACGCGGCGGAGCGAGCCGGCGCCCGACTTGATGGCGTTCATCAGCTGGGCCTGGGTGTCGCCCCCGGCTCCCGCGTCGTCGCCCGCCGTGTCGTCGCCCATGGCGGAGCTCGTGGCGGAGTCCATGGTGGCCAGCGGCGGCGGCGGCGGCGGCGGCAGCGGCGGATTCGGCGGCGGCGGCGGCGGCGGCGTCACCTCCTGGTCGGTGGAGGCGGCGGAGGCGGCGGAGTCGGGTCGGCGCGAGACAATCTTGCCCGAGAGGCCGCCCTCCTTGACGGTGGGGCCCGCCGTCTTCTTGAGGCGCGCCTGCGGGTTCTGGTTGAGCATGTTCATCAGCTCCGAGCGCGCGTCGGTCGGCTCGGGCGCCGCGAACGACGAGGAGGCGGCGACCGGCGGCGGCGGCGGCGGCGGCGGCGGAGGCGGCGGCGGCGCAGGCGGGCCGCGGCTCGACGAAGAGCCCAACGGCGGCGGCGGCGGCGGCGGCGGCGCCTTCGGCCCGCCGGGCGGCGGCGGCGGCGGGCGGCGCGTCTTCGCCGAGCCGCCGCCCGGCGCCGTCGGCAGCCTCGGCCCGCCGGGCGGCGGCGGCGGCGGCTTGCGCTCGCGCCCGACCGAGCCGCGCCGGTCGCGGTGGCCGCCCGGCGACGACGCGCCCGACGCGGCGGCGGCGGCGGCGGCGGAGGCGGAGGCGGCGCCGGCGGCGATCGCGCGCGACGAGCCCGAGCCGCCGCCGATGGCGGCCCACTGCGAGTTGTTGAGCTGCATCGGCAGGCTCTCGATCTTCTTGTCGAGCATCTCGACCAGCCGCACCGCGTCGGCCGACGTGTTGAGCAGCTCGACCTCGAGCGCGAGCTTGTGGCGGAGCGCGCGCACCTCCTCGTTCTTCAGCCCGCCGGTGCCCATCGACTTGTACTGGCCGGGGCCGATCATCTTGAGCGCCTTGAGGTCCATGATCAGCATCCGCAGCTCGAGCCGGTTCTGGCAGCGCTGCGCGAGCCGCCGCTGGTCGCCCTGCACCGCAATCGGCTTGACGTCGCGGATGCTCTCGAACGCGGGGAGCAGCGCGTCGTACGCCGCGCGGTTGAGCTCCTTCTGCTTCTCCTGCTTCCGCCGCCGCGCCTCGGCCTCCTTCTTCGACTGCGCCTGCGCGTCCTGCCCCTTCTTGCGCTCCTCCTCCTCCTTCGCCAGCTTGGCGATCCGCTGGTGGCGCGGCTGGTCCATCATCTCGCCGAGCTTGATGCTCATCCCCTCGGCGATCCCCTTCACCTTCTCGGAGACGGCGGGGTCGTCGTTGAGGATGATCTCCATCTGCGTGATGTACTCCTTCCGGATGTCCTCGTCGTTCATCCGCACCATCAGGTCGTACAGCTTCGGCATCAGCTCGCCCGTCCGCGGGTTGGCGCTCGCGATCCCCGCGACGATCTCGCGGTAGAGCGAGGTGTACGCGTCGCGGATCACGCGGTCCTCGTCGTGCGAGACGTACATGTCGCCGACGATCTTGCGCACCTCCTCGTTCTCGGTCTGCAGCTTCTCGTGGTTCTTCCGCAGCTCGTCGAACTGCGACTTGAGCGCGCGCATCTCCTCGAGCTCCTTCTTCACGCGGTCGTACTCCGCCTTCATCTTCGAGACGTTCGGGTCCTCGGGGCCGTCGGGATCGCCGCCGCCGCTCAGCCGCGACGCGCCGCTGCCCGGGGTGCCGCCGCCCGACAGCCGCCGCACCGCGCCGCCGGGCGTGCCCGCGCCGCCACCATCGGCGCCGGAAATCCGCGGGTCCGAGGCGAGCGAAATCTCCGGCCCGACGAAGTCGCCGCCCTCCTCGTCGAGGTGGCCCATGGACGCGCCGCCCGGCGGCGGCGGCGGCGGGCCGGCGGCGCCCGTCGTCACCTTCGGCGGCTTCTGCGGCGTGAAGGTGGTGACGCTCGGGCTCGGCGTCATCGTGCCGCCCGCCGCGAGCTTGCGGCCGCCCTCGTCGTCGTCGGAGCCGGACTCGGCGTCGTAGGCGATGTGCGACTTCTTGCGGCTCGGCGCGGGGAGCGGCTGGTCGGAGGTGTTGACCGAGACGTCGGTGTTCATCAGCACCTTGTAGTACGAGTGGAGGGTGGTGGAGATCTCCCACCCCTGCTTGGTGGAGAGCGAGTACTTGACGATGTGGCGCCCCTGGTGCTCGTAGTCGAGGAAGTCGCACTTGGTGGACCAGAAGCAGAAGACTTTGGGCGTGTACTCCCACCGCTGGAGGTCGGAGAAGAAGAAGGGCGAGTGCAGCTCCTCCTTCGTCACCGGGTGGAGGAACTGGACGCCGCTCGAGTGCGCGGCGACCAGAAAGTGGCCGGACGGGAAGATCTTCGAGTTGTGGACGTGGAAGAGCGTGGTGCCGTACATCGGCAGCTTGCGCACCTTCTTGATGTACATCACCTTCGCCTCCGACGCCGTGATCCCGCGCCCCGCCGAGAGCTTCGAGAAGATCTCCGAGATCTTCTGCTGCTCCTTGTGGATGCGCGCCTCCCAGTCAAAGTCCTGCTGCGCCGTCACGAGCGGCGTCGGCATCAGCTGCTCGCCCAGCCGGAGCTCGTGCATGTACTCGAGCGAGAACTGCTCCTTCGTCGCGTCGAACGGGCCGTGCCACACGTAGTAGTGGATCGCCGCGAGCTTGACGGCGTCCGACGCCTTGCACGGGTAGTTGCCCCGCTGCACGTCGTTCACCGCCTGCGGGGGGGAGGAGGGAGGGCGGCGGTGAGGGCCGAGCGCAGGGGGCGGGGCGGGGGATGGGGCGGGGGCGGCGCGCCTGGATGAAGAAGAGATGAATGTAAGCCTTCTCGGAGATGAGGC
>Ga0163111_10002136_pt1 | contig 12440 bp, 9 predicted proteins | sample CRUFie1St18metaG_FD_109645 | JGI IMG/M metagenome (GOLD analysis project Ga0163111, IMG submission 109645) | Marine microbial communities from the Costa Rica Dome - CRUD Field 142mm St18 metaG | ecosystem: Environmental > Aquatic > Marine > Oceanic > Photic zone | place: Costa Rica: the Eastern... | reverse complement strand
TTTTTTGTTTTAAATAAATATAATAGCACAATACAAAAAATTGTCACTAAACCAGTAATAAGGATTTGTCCACGATTATTTGCGAAAGCACCTACTAATGTTAAAGCTATGACCAATCTAGTAATAGCATTTAATTTTTCACTAAATTGCATTTTTTCAGTAGGCCATATTTCCGATATTTTATTTTTATTAAATAATACATTTGGATCGGTTATCCAAAAAGGAGACTTCATGTATATATATAACCCTTGTTATTTTTATTTCTTCTTTTTCCGCTTCTTCTTTTTATTACCCCCCGTAGTGCGTTTCGTTGTTTTTTCATATGTTTCCCCTGTTCTAAAATATGTTTTTTCTAAACCTGGGTGTAAAGATTCGTGGGGTGTTTCACTGCCAGTATTCGCGCGTACCCCAGGAGTATTCAGACCTTGTGGACTATTGCGTTGCCTTTCAAAAAGTTTTTCTTTCATTCTCTCACGCTGCTTAGCATTTCTCATATTTTTGGCAATATTATTACGCATAGCATTAATATCCATCTTACCTCCCATGCCCATCTTGCCAAACATTTCTTTTAAATTACCCATACCAGGCATATTCTTCATTTTATTCATCATTTCACTAGCCTCCTCCAATAATTCACTTTCTTTAATATCTCCAGTTTTCATTTTTTCATCCAATTTGCTTCCGACATTTTTTACTAAAGACATTAATTTATCAGGACGCTTAAACAGATTTTTAAATACACTCTCGGCAGAACTACCATCGTTCAGATCAATATTTAGTTCCTTTGCGGTTTCATCGGCAATATCTTTGGCTAATTTTCCTAATTTTCCATCTAACATTCCATCTAAATGGGCATGGATCTCTTCTGGATCCGGCATTTTTGGCATACCCGACATATTTGGTAGTGAACTGTCATCCCCACTATTATGATCACTATCACTATTCGTCGGTTCTGTAAATATATCTTGCATATTTTTGATAGTTTCCTCTAATTTATCTTTAAACTCCGTCTCATTAATAGCTTCAAATAATTTGGCGGTATCTCCAAATGATTCTTCGTTTGATAATGAGGATACAATTGTAAATAATACCAGTTGTAGATATTTCCATAATGTTTGTCTCGTATTTTCACTAATATTCTCCTGCCATAAATATTTGAAATCAATGCCTGGTAAAAAATATGTATTTATTTCGCTGTCCTCAAAAATTTTTTCATTCTGATATAAAATATCAAAAAATCTCTCTGGATAAATTTCTTCGCAATATGAATATAGTTCTTTTATATCACCACCATTATCCTGTTGTAATAGTCGTAATTTATCATCTAACTTATCTTCTAATTCTGGATAAGTTTTTAAAATATCCGATAAGAAATCTGAAATTAATTTTCTAAAATCTTGCAGTACCTTTTCATGTTTTGTGGCGTGCTCTGCCTCGGTAGTGTGCTCTGCCTCGGTAGTGTGCTCTGCCTCGGTAATGTGCTCTGCCTCGGTAATGTGCTCTTTTTTTTCTTGGGTCGGGGTTGAATCTTCTTTATCCATAATATTATTCTTATTCTCTTTTATTTAAATTCTAATTATATAAATCACACAATTTTAATAAATTATTTAAATATTTGATAACTTTACTTTTATCTTCATCGTCCATCTTTCTCACTGGTTCACGTAATAAATCTATTTTTTGCAAAATTTGTTTCGAAAATTTATCATCAATTTCTCCTGTATAGTTTTTATTAATAAAAAAATTAATATCATTATTCTTTATTTCATTACGATATGGTCCAATTACATTTGTTTTAAAAACATTTATTATTATCTTTGGATTGTTTTTTCGTAAAGTTAAAATTGCTTCCTGACACGTTATTAGGTCGCTATCATCGGGAAAAACACGCAATATATCTGTCATAAAATCCTCAAAATGATTGTTAAATGTCTTTAATATATTTGACTTGTTCATAATAACTAATAATAGTACTACTATATATTTTTTAAATAATGTTTTGACCCAATATTATTTATTAATTAATTAATAAAAATAATATTGTTAAAGATTATTTTACTAAGTAAATTTACTATGTTATTTTACTATGTTAATTTACTATGTTATTTTACTATGTTAATTTACTATGTTAATTTACTATGTTAATTCACTTTGCCGCTTCTCTTGTAATTTATCTAATGACACATTTCCAATAGTATTGGCCTCATAATTATCCGGCGGTGTTTCTATCGAATCTTCTTGTGAATGTACTGAAGTATAATGATGCATTTGTCTTAATCCACCCGTACCTTTCGCGGACAAATCATTTACATCTTGATCCAAAAAACTAAAATTATCAGATGATACACCACACCCCATATCGTTTATGGAAAATGCAGTAGGATCTTGATTCATGTGTGAGGCTTCTTCTATTACATTTTTTTTCGGCATAATATGGTGAGTAATTTCATCACCGAACAAAACATGATGACCTTTATTCAATAATAATAAAGCCGGCACTTTAGTAATAGTAGGCGGCAATAAAACTTCATCTCCTTTTTCCAATATAATATAGCAAGCATTGTTTTTTTGTATGCGATTATCAATGCATATAAAGTGCATATCATCTTTGACCGGCGATTTACTGATATTTTGCAGCATAGCTTGACATTTTTCACAATAATTACTATAATATAAGATATAGCTCATATAAATTTATATGAAAAGTACCATTTAAATTTATTTTTTTAAAAATTGATATAAAATTTTAATAGTTAATTAAATATATAATTATGAATCCACAAGTGTCTGATCTATCGATCGAATTAAACAATCTAACATTTAAGCTTACTAATATTAATGTAAGTCTAGCTAATGCTATCCGTCGTATTATTCTGAACGAAGTAAACAATGTGGTCTTTAGAACTACTCCACATGACAAAAACGATGCTGTATTTCTAACCAATACCACCCGATTTAATAATGAAATCATTAAACAGCGACTTGCCTGTATTCCTATTCATATTACCGATGTTGAGTTCCCGATTAAAGATTATATTGTGGAAGTCAATAAAAAAAATGATTCTGATACCATGCAATATGTTACTACCGAAGATTTTACCATTCGCAACATTAAAACGGATATTATTCTTTCTGACGCCGAAACACGCAAGATTTTCCCACCCGATCCAATAACCAAAGATTTTATTGATATTGTTCGTCTTCGTCCGAAATTATCAAAAGATATAGAGGGTGAACATCTACATTTTACATGCACCTTTAGTATTGGTAATGTGAAAGAGAATGGTTCCTATAATGTTGTGTCTACTTGCTGTTATGGCGCGGCAAAAGATAATATTAAAATAAACCAGATATGGAGCGAAAAAACAAAGCAATTCAAGTCCGCCGGCAAAACAATCGCCGAAATTGACGAACTAAAGAAGGATTGGTTGCTTCTCGACGGAAAGCGTATCACACTTCCAAACGCTTATGATTTTACTATTGAAAGCGTAGGTGTCTTTGATCCGATGTCTATTGTTGAAAAGGCTTGTCAAATCATGATCAATAAAGTTCACAAATTTAGCGATGATATACAATCAAAGGATGACATGATTACTAAATCAAACACCACCATTCCTAATAGCTTTGATATTACATTAGAAGGTGAAGATTACACACTGGGTAAATCTATTGAGTATTTGCTTTTCGCATCTTATTATGAAACACAAAGTGATGAAAATAAGATTTTGACTTATTGTGGATTTATGAAACCACATCCACATATTGATATTAGTATTATTCGTATTGCTTTCAAAAATAATATTGCAAAAGCTGATTTGATTGGTTATTTGGAAAATGTAAATGTAAAAGCATTGGAAATATTTAATTCTATTAAATCTAGTTTTATCAAGGCTTAATGTTATACTTACTTTTATTAAAATATCATACAAAATGTATATAATATTTTAAAAATTTATTTTTATATTAAATTTTCATTTTCATTTTCATTTTAAATTTTCATTTTCATTTTCATTTTCAAGTGCTTTCAGAGTATGCAACAGCATTATCACGCTTCTCGAAATTAATGGCATGCATCAATTGCGCTGGATGTAGCGAATTAACGTACTCTATCACACGATAAAATGTTATTTTTTCATTGTGACTAATTAAATCATTCAAGTATATTTGATGTAAACTAAACATATGGTTTCTGTATTGCATGGTAAAATTAAGAAGTGGACTTTCTTTTTTAATATAACATGAGACATAATTTTTATACAACAGTGTCGTATAATCATGAACTTCTTTCTTATATTTTGAAAACTCGTGTGTCGCTTCTTTAAAATATTTTAAATATTTAGATACTTTCCGCTCTTTCCGCAATAACAAATATTGATATTGTAGCTTAGGTTGATTACCGCGCAACCGCCGTACTTTTTCATAATTTGGATTACGAATTTTTGCTCTGTCGCCAGTATTATTGTTTTTCATCACAACACCCATCGTGGTATAATGAACATCTTCACCTGCCCATTGGTCGTACAACGTTTCGTAGCTTTCGATAGCATAGACCTTAGGTAAATCGATACCTAAACCTTCTATCACCTTCATTTTATCCTCACGAGAAATATCAGTAATAATACCATTAGCACTATCAATCTGATAACATCCTATCAAATATATTTTTTCCTCTATAAATGATGTTACTAACCTATTTTTCGGATGTTGTAGTACAAAACTATAACTATATTCTTGAGATAGCTTATCAAAATTCAAACCAATATTTTCTGCCGCCTGTAAAAACATATACCGGAATGTTTTATCATAAGAAACATTACCTTCTTTAAAAAATACATTTCTGGCACCTACATTACTTTTTGTACATATTTCCCAATCATTCACATTCTCGTCATAAAATAAATTTATCATTGTACCTTCAATAAACTCTTCCGCATAACAATTATTAGGAACACCATTTTTTACCAGAGGATATTTTTCCATAAAATATTCCCGACCGATCGATTTTGGTGGAGAAAAACATTTTATAGTACCCTCCTTAATAATAACAGAACGAAATAATCCTAACTTTAAAACATTGTCTTGGTCTTTGGTTAATTTTGTTTTATCGTATTTTAAAATTGTGTATTCACCATTATCCGTTTTATATGAATTACATGTAATATTAGCAGTTTTTAATTGTGGAATAATATCTGGATCATTCCAATTTATATTTGTTTCTTTACCATCTTTCTTCGTAAATAATACTGATAAATCATAGGTAGTTGACATTGTATAATTAAACTACCGAATATATCTTTAACTTGTTTAAAAAAGTTTGGTTGTTCATAAAAATTTCTACTGTATGTATAAGGTAATGGCCGTTAGCGATTTACACTTACAATTAGGCGATATTATAGAAATAATTGCACCAACAGATGATAACTTACATGAAAAGCAATATTTAATTACGTATATAGATGAAACTGAAATACAATTATTAAATGAAGTAGAACCTACGACACTATACATTAATGACGACCATTCTTTACGCAATGAATCGATAACAGCAATTCATATATTAGATCGTGCGTCTGTATTAGGGTATGCTCGACAAAATAAATTGCTACCAGAGTCATGGGTTAATATATATTTTTCGGGTGAAGTTCCCCTGGTGGTTACCGGTCAAATAACAAATTTAGAAGAAGATCAAATAGAAATTACTAGTATTGATAAATCTTTGCAACCAATCTACATTGATTTTGCATATAAGGGTATCCCGAAAGACATTCCTATTGAAAAAATAGAACTGCGGGACACGCCAAGCGAGATCATTGACAAAGATGGCGAAGAGTTAGATGATTTAGAAGATGATCGGAATATTGACAAAAAAGAGTTTGAAGATGATATCAATGAAGTAATCACCTCCTCAATCGAAGATATGGAAGAACAAATTAAAGATAAAATATTTGAAGCAGATCAACTACAATTTGGTGAAGATTTAGATGAAATTTCACAAATTATTGATATACCAGATGAGAAAAAAAAATTTAGTATTGATAAACAAACAAACGATATTCTGGATGATTTACTTTCAAATATTCCGAACAATCAACGCACTATGGCTGTACTGAACAATATTCATACCTTAATCGAAAGATATGTACAATTACGTAATATTTACTCTATTTTTGATAAGTATAATAACATTCAAGGTTATACCAAAAATGGTAATATGCATAAACCTTTGACAAAAACTCTGTCTGATTTATCGCATAAATTATATTGGATTTTACCAGTCGCTAAAAATAAAAAACACTTGTATGATATTGAAGCTTTTACCGATGCTGATGGTATTGATGTCGAACATTTAGAATTATCTGATGTGCGCACGCAAGAAAGCGATTTTATAAACTCCTATCTTAACAATTCTATTGCTGGAGAGAATAATTATTATGCCCTTGTGAAAGGGTTAACTAATTTTTATACGCCTTTTAGTGAACCCAGTTTTAAAAACTTATTGTTAACTACTAGAAATGTTAAAACAAATATGCATGCTGTTATTGATAATCTAGACAACTTTAATTCATCCATTTTTAAAAATAAAGATATTAGTCAGAAACGCTTTTATTTGCAAAATTATGTGCTAGGCGAGCAAACTATTCAGATGAATAAAGTACGGGGAGGAGATACGGCCTTAACTTATCATAAAATAACCGATAATGATAAAATTTCTATTAAATCTTTTTTAACCTTGCCAATACAAACATTACATTTCTCTCGTATTAATTTACCAACTACAAATATTCTGACGAGAGCAAATTTAAACGAAAACTTTTTATCTTATTGGAAATTATTAAATGACCACACCGATGTATCTACCAAAATTATTGAATCCTTGGAGGCACCCGACGATACTAGCCCGTCTTACTTAAAAAAAAGCACTGAATATATTTTAGATGAAACTATTGAAGAGGATGATAAATATAATAAGTTTTTGAATAGAATTATACCAACAACACAAAATTTGTTTACCATGATCAAAAATAAAATACCCAACAATTTATCTGTGCATGGAATATTGCAATATTTGGAACCTTTTATGATATATCAACATGATCTTACTGATGATCAACACACCGATTTTATGGCATTTATTACTGAAAAAATAGAAGAATTTAAAACAAACTTTATTAAAAGACGTGATGCTATCACTAGAAAGTTAAATAAGTATAAATCTGAAGCACAAGAACCTCCTTATTTATTGACCCTTTTACCCGAAAAAGAACAAGACCAGCTTCTTACACAATATAATATAGATCGGTCTGCTATCACCACAAATTACAGCCTATTAAAACATATGACAACACAGGATAATGCTCTTTTTTATAATACTCTGTTGGCCAAATCTAGTTTTTCTTTAATGGTTCCTTATGCTACTGCACAGGTGCAAAAATTAGAAGAATTGGTTTTGCCCACTGAACAAAAAATAGAGCCTTCGCCGTCGGCGAACACTTCGCCGTCGGGTGATGCTTGCTCAACTTATGTACTATCCAAGAAATACGTAGCAATTGATGAAATGGAAGAGGATAATAATAAAGAAATTTATTTTGATAAGCAATATGATAAAACTTACTATGATTTATTAGACGATTATAAGAAATATCTTACTGGTCAAGCATTAACAGAACCGGAAAAAATAGCGATAATTGCTGAAAAACTACAAGAAAATGTTGGTTTTACAAATACCGAAGCTCTTATTGAAGCAACTGCATTAATTCAGAAAAAAAGAAAGGTCAATGAAGGCGATTATTGTGTGGTCGTGCTGAACGATGAAGAAGACACCAAATATTTATATTACAAAAGAGAAAGTCAAATATGGCAGAGGGATACATCAATCACAGACGATGTATTCGGTGATAAATCAAAATTATTTTGTAATTTATCGGCGAATTGTCTTGAACTTAAACAATCCTGTGATACGCTAGAAAATAGTGAAAAACAAATAAAAAATAAAAATTTAATGAAAATTGTGAAAGAGTTTGACACAAATATGCAAGAAGGACTAGATGAAATAAAAAGAAAAATCGACAATCTTATTATTTTATACGCGGATCATTTACCTAAAGTAAGAAATATCAAAAATCAACAGCAATATAAATACAATACTATTCGCTTTAATCTCGGGACAAGTATAGAAGATGTTACTATAGAACAATCACCACATACTAAAATTAGAGATACCATACTGGGTTTAACCGATTTTACAAAAAAACAGACATTAATATTACAATTCATGAACAAATACACACGCCCTGCTTCAGAGCACGAAGATAGTTGGTGGTTATATTGTATTGATTCAAATATAAAATTATTACCCACATTTATTGTTGAATTAGCCAGTGCATTTGTAGAAGGAACCGATTATATGAAAACTATTTATCAAATATGTAAAAAACAAGGAGAATATAGTGATGATGGTGGTGCCTGGGTCGATAAATATAGCGGGTATTATATAACATCAATCGCGTTAGACACCGATGAAGGCTATGAAGAAAGTGGTTTCAAACAAGTTAGTAGAGCTATTATTGAAAAAAGCACAGGCGAAATGTTAATGCAAGGAACTACAACAACATCTGGTCCAGACAAATATAAAAATCCCACCACTAAAAAAATATACAACGTGATACTAACTATGTCGGAGTACATGTACGTAGATGTTGAACAGCATATTCCCTATATTATTCAAGAAACTTTGCAAAAATTAAAAACTAACTTACCGAGTAAAGAAGAGTTAGAAGCCGTGAAAAAAGGAGCCTACAAAAAACAATACAATACATTACTGATCGTTTTTGCCATTTGCTATTTTCTTATATCTATACAAACTAATATCCCTTCCCTAAAAATTAATAAAGGTTTTCCGGGATGTAAACGTTCCATCACCGGTTATCCTCTTGGTGGAGAAGAAGATCTTAGTGCTATTCACTACATTGCGTGCATAATTAAGAAAATAAGTAAAAAAAGTATCGAGCCTTGGAGTACTTTCGCGAAACAAAAACTCGAAAACATTAATGTACTTATTAAAAAAATTCTAGATGACATTGTTCTAAAAGATAAAAGTACATTAGACAAATTAGACGCAAAAACCAAATATTTATTGCATGCTACAGATGAATTAATACCTTTGGAACATGATATTAAAAATTGGCACACTTTTTTACCGCCACTAATGCCATTGCAATTAAAAACAACCGAAAATATTTCAAAAATTTTTGAACAAGAACTCGCAAGCAACTTAAAAAACGGCACTAAAGAACAATACACTAAAATGTTGGTTTTATTCAGCAAACCATTATATTTATCTTTGCATATACAAGTATTAATAAATAAAACCATCAAAAATACGGATGCTTTAATGACAAATAGTTCAGGCGAACCATTCTTAGAAAATTCTTGCTGTGATGATGGCACACAACATTCGTTGAATTATTTTATGGAAAAAGAACCTGAAATAAGAACATTGAATGAAAAAGTCCGCAATTTAAACAATATTCAACAGGATATTACATTATTAACGAAAGCTAAAATCCTTTTTTATACCCATAACACCAAACCTATTTACCCACCACTATCTACCAGTGTCTCAGAAGAAACAATATATAAAGCTTTCATAATATATTGCAGATTTACTACGGCAATCCCGATAGATGATGATCTTAAATCCCTTTGCTTGGAAAAACCAACTGGTTTCGAGAAGTTAGAAACATTACAAGACAAAATACATGCTCTTAAACGTGTCGGAAAACAATATTCTTTTGAACAATTTAAATCTCTTATGTCCACCATAAATAATAGAAATATAGTGGATGCTCCTTTACGTAATATTGTGGTGAATAATATTCAAATACTTAGATCTATGTTAGAAGCGGAGTCATCCTTACACGAGACGGAGATCGGTGCTTTTCCGATTGAGTTTATCGATAAGTTTATTATGTTTATTGATCTATTAGCCACGGATAGCACCAAAGTAAAATATACGCAAACCGCTGTTTATGATGATTTTGTCAATTATTTGGTACATGAAAATGAATCTATGAAATCGACTATTATTACATTTATTAAAAGAAATGTTAAAAAATACAACAAAGATGTTGATGAGTGTTTACATAATATGTTATCATTTCATAACATGGAAACAACGCGTTTTATTAGTGGAGAAGATGAAACAACTATTAAACAAATAGACTTTATTAAAAGTGTTATACGACTTTTGTGTGATGTCTTCCCCAATATAATAAGGCACCAGATTAATCCATGTGCGTCTAATTGTAAAATACCCAAGCATTGGAAATTATCGGATTTTCATAATAAAGATATGGTCAATATACTGAATAAATTCTACCTTGATTTTGTCAAACACTTCGATGATGATAGCGTTCATCAAATTATAACTGATACATTATCGTTAAACAAAATTATATGCAACATCGCTTGCCATACTATTTATTTAACCAATACCAATAATAATGGTGCTTTACTATTCAACAAAAATATTTGCAATATGCTACATGAGTATTATTTACAGCGAATATTTATGAATATTATACATAAAACAGAAAATACCATCAACGTTAACATGAAAACACCAGCGGAAAGAGATGAACTGGATGAATTAGAAGAGGCATTATCTGATGATGATGTAGTAGCACAACAATTACTTATGGGAAAGAAAGAGAATACTAAAGAAAAGATAGCAGAGCTTTTTTCGACATATTGTTCCGTGATTGTAAATAAAAAGAAAGGCATCAATTATAACTACGAACGTTTAATGGAACGCGTGAATCGGGCAAAAGAAAAAGAAAAGGTTGGCATCACCGATTATCTAAAGGCTATGACCGACGAAGAACGCGAAATTGAAAATCTTTTTAAGAATCAGAAACTAGAACGATGGAGTAAGGGTTTGCAAAAAGGTTTCAGAACATATGAAGGTAAAACTTATGATCAAGAGAGAAATGCGATGGAAAAACAAGCTCTTTTAGAAAAAAAATTAGGGGAAAATAATTTAGTCACCGAGATGAATAAAGATGTGTTTATGATGGAGATGTTAGAAAGCGAAGCTGCCTCCGCGGAAATAGAAGCCGAAGAGTATTCTATGGCGCATTTACCGGACGATGATGATTATGGTGAGCATGATGGCGACGAAGGATACTAGAAACATACGTACTATTATACAGAAAAAATATCTACTATCAACTAATAAAAAATATATTTGTTATAAAATATATTTGTTATAAAATATATTTGTTATAAAATATTTATTTACTTTTAAAAATGCTACATTGCTACAATGCTACAATGCTACAATGCTACAATTTTTAATGTTTATTTTCTCTCTACACATAGGACACGGCGTTTGTTCTAATTTTTTTTTATACCATTCAAAGAAACATTCTTTACAATAATAATGGTCGCATCCCGTTTTCAGCTCAGCTGTGCCATAACAAATTGAGCATTCTTCCTTCGGTGCAGTGTGGATAATTTTAAAGAATCCCGATGTTTGATGAAGTTCATTGTCATATAACCATTTTGCTAAATCCATTTTTTTGTGAGAGCAACAATAGTCAAAAGCTAAACCCCAAGAATTTTCTAGATTTTGTACTTGTTTGATGGAAAATAAGAATTGTAGCCATTTAATGTTGTCCAAATCACATATATCATAGATGGCTTGTAGAACATTAGCGATGTAGTTATAAGATTTGCGGCGTTTATTGATGATAAAATAGTTCTCCATGGAAGATTTAAGGGCTTTATCCGAAAGGACAAACTTATGTGTAGAGAGAAATTGGGAAATAATGGCGGGATCCATATTGAGTATGTTTTTAAAATAAAAGTATTAAAATATATTTAATCAATTTTATGTTTTAATACTAAAAAAAAATAGGGGGTATATAATAATGGATCATCGTTTTATACATAATAATTTAGTTGCAATATCAATTTCATTGTTTATTACTATATACACTATTATTGCATTTATTAAACCACATTTTTTATACAATAAAGATGGTAGTCTTCGCGAATTTGGTGTAGGTTTCAAAAAGAAAACTGTCATACCAATTTGGTTAGTGTCTATAATATTAGGAATACTCTCATATTATTCTATGCTGTACTTGGCTACTTGGCCCAAACTATTTCTTTGAGGCGGCTTGAGCTATTTCGGCTAATGAATTCGCACGTTCAGCAATGGCTTTGGTGTTTTCACATATTTTAGCCGCTTCTAGTTCTAAACGCTCGGCATTTTTTGAGGCAGCAATACTGAGCCTTTTAGTTTCTTGTGCTGCATCTGCCAACGCTTTAATCGACTTATTTGTTTCTTTCTCTAGTTTTTGTAATTTGGTGATATCGCTCATATATTTAGATAATTTTATAAATATTACTTATAAAATTATTATATTTGCAGTATA
>Ga0163111_10002133_pt1 | contig 12446 bp, 23 predicted proteins | sample CRUFie1St18metaG_FD_109645 | JGI IMG/M metagenome (GOLD analysis project Ga0163111, IMG submission 109645) | Marine microbial communities from the Costa Rica Dome - CRUD Field 142mm St18 metaG | ecosystem: Environmental > Aquatic > Marine > Oceanic > Photic zone | place: Costa Rica: the Eastern... | reverse complement strand
TTTACCAAAAACGGGCGATATTTTAAAGTTTTACCCGTAGATGGCAATTCAAGTTCATATGTTGGATACCCAACCTTAGGCAAAGCCATGATAATAACCTCAGATCGTATATTTATTTAGATCGACTTTTTGACTCAAAAATTAGCGGAAAAAATTTTCCCACTTTTATGGAATCAAAAAGTCAAATTAGCCCTTTGGAAAAGGCATTGCAGTATCGAATAACGCTTCGTCTTTAAGAGCAGCATTGTAAATGATGTCATGCTTCTTATAATAGAAGTTAACAGTGCATTTTGTCAACTGTGATGTTCCATATGCCAATGGAATAGTGTCAATACTATATGGATATGCATCACGCAAAATATACATTATGCTTGCTCTGTCAGCTTTAGGACCCTGATCTACCTTCATGACTCTAATGTCACAGACATATTCCTTAGGATACTTAGAACGAACAACACTGTTCATGGGATTGCCACCCTGTCCCATCAACTCTTCCGCACTTTCTACTTTAGTTCTCTGAGGGCGGAAACCATCTGCAAGGAAATCACTAGAACCAAAGATAAAGTCGTGCCATGATGAAAAGAATTTCAATTGAGTCATTGCAGCATCGCAAATGAAACTCATACTCACATCAGAATAGACTCTGGTATGTGGGTATTGGAAAGCACCTTCACCTAGATGCCTACCAGTCATTAAACCAGTCTGTGCTTGAATATTAGGTAGTTGTGCCTCATCACACATCAATTCAATGAACTCCTGATTATCATCCCATTCAGGGAACCAATCAAAGTCTTCTAGGGCACTATTGAGTCGTTCCGAACCCTTATTAATACGGACTCGGTACATGCTGGTGAGCGCCATTCCTCCGCGCACACCCATCTTCTCCATGATTTGTTTTAAAGTTGCCACTCTAAATATAAATGTGGATCTTTTTATATTTATGGCGTACTCAGGATTATACAAACCAGTCAATCCTAAAAAGTACCGTGGCAATCCATCTCGTATCATTTACAGATCGTTATGGGAACGGAAGTTCATGGTGTTCTGTGACAGCACCCCCTCTATCTTGGAGTGGGGCAGTGAAGAAACTATCATTCCATATCGTTGTCCAACTGACGGACGAGTGCATAGATACTTCCCTGATTTTTACATTAAGGTACGCGAAAAGTCTGGGAAGGTTGCGAAATATATCATTGAAATTAAACCCAAGAAACAAACAAAACCACCATATGATAAGAATAAAAGAACTGCTGCCTACAAACGGGCTGCCCTGACGTTCGCCAAGAACCGTGCCAAATGGGACGCTGCTCAGGACTTCTGTGAGGACAGGCAGATGAAATTTTTAATCCTTACCGAAGAAAATCTAGGAGTCTAAAATGGCACGCGGATTCGCAGATATTCAGAGGAACTCTGTAAAAGAGGACCCTGGTTATCAAACACTGTTTGAAAAAGTAACAGAAGCAACTGCAGGAGAGAAACAATCATACCAGTGGTATAGAAACCAAGTTAGGTCACAAATCTCCGCATTCAAAAAAGACAACTCAAAGTATATTAAAGATGAGTTGCGTGATAGAACAGGTAGCACAACTAATGAAGATGGCAACATTCTTAGACGATATGCTGTCGCTGGTCACATGTACATGTTTGAGTACAAAGCAACATCACGACTACCATATTACGACAAGTTCCCTCTCATATATTGTATAAAAGCAACACCAAAAGAGTTTTTTGGTGCCAACTTACATTACATGACACCCAAGAAAAGAATCTTGGCAGTGAGAGCACTCTTGCGTGGTCGTATTGACTTACCTAAGAGTTGCTTCCATAAATATTTGAAGTCTAATATAGATGGTGGATATCTGCTGGATTTACATGCAGATGAATGGGACACCGCTATCCTCCTTCCTGTTGAAGATTTTGTTGTTCAGGTAAAAGGTGGTCACCAATTTACATATGATAAAGAGACTGTCTGGGAAGAAACAAACGAAAAATTCTATGACAAAATCAAAGCTCGCCGTATCATTCAAGGGTATGGTCACTCTAGAGACAGGGAGATGGTGAAATGAGTATAATCGGACCATTACCTGACCTAGACAAAATCAATGAAGGAAATGTTAAATTTGAAAACAAACAGAGAGAGCTAGGTAAGAAAAGTTTAGACAGTCCTGATAAGATAGTCATCGACATGGCTAGCAGGACCCCTGCGGTTCCTGATCAGTCAAAGAGTCTCCGTTATCCTGAAGACATTAAAGATGCTAAAACAGACTATGTTCTGTTTCAATTTGGAAAATACAATCCTCCATTTGCTGGTGGTCAGGCAGGAGAAAATAATGCATCTAGAAACAAGTACGATTCTTACAGTAGGTCAGAGGCTCTCAACACAAAAGGTGTAGAAAAAATTCTTGCACCAATCATCTTGTACATGCCACAAGATGTTTCCTCTGATACTAAAGCAAACTGGAATGGTAAAGCGTTCAGCAACCTAGGAAGATCTGCTCTCAAAGCTACAAGCGGCAAACTAAATGACCTAGGAAAAGACTTTAGTGTATCACAGGCTTTTAATAATGCTATTGATGCATTAAAAACTGGTACATTGAATGTTATTCCTGGTGTTGGTGGTAACCTCAACTTAAATGATGTTACTGCATCAACTAGAGGTGTAATCATCAACCCCAATGTTGAAATAATTTTTGACTCACCTGAATTGAGAGAATTTACTCTGAAATTTAAACTCACGCCTCATAATTCAGGTGAAGCAGAAGTAATCTCTGCTATATTCAAAACATTCAAGAGATCAATGCTTCCAACATTCAATGCTACTGCTACATACAACACAGACGGTGGTGATAAAAAGGAAATTGCTGGTGGAAATACAATTGGTGTTCCATACATGTGTAGAGTTAGTTTTATGATGGGATCGGACTTACATCCATACCTCCCACAATATAAAACATGTGCTGTTACAGCAGTGTCTGCAAACTTCACACCAGATGGTGCTTACGCTACATATGAAGACGGATCTCCTATCGCAACAGAGTTAACCGTAAGTTTCCTCGAAACAAAACTCATCTTCTCAGAAGAAATTAATAATGGATTTGGAGCATCATTCTAATGTATTTCTCTTTAGTTCCAGACATTAAACAACCAGTAAGACCGATCAGTTTTCCTTTCTCTGAGTCGGAATATATTACTGCGAAGAATTTCTTTAGAAGATTCCAAGTTAACCCAGACATCTTTGAATATTCTGTATACTTTAAGAAGTATGCAATAGAAGAGGGTGATCGACTTGATAATGTTGCAGAGAAAGTGTATGGCAATCCATTTTATGATTGGGTGATCATACTATCAAACAGTATGATTAATCCTCAATTTTCTATGCCATTTGCAGACCAAACTGTAATTAAAATCGCAGAAGAAAAGTATGGTTTAGATGGTGCTTACAGTGGCATTCATCATTATGAAACTCTAGAGTATAAAACACCTAGCGGCATTGTACTACAGGAGGCAGGTCTAATTGTAGATAACCATTTCTATCAAACATCACATCAATTCAATGATGATGTGGGTTTTGTTACTGTGCCAGGTAATCAACTGTCAAGGTCGGTAACAAACTTGGAGTATGAATATCAAGAGAACGAAAAGAAGAGAGAGATCTATATTCTCAGAGGAGCGTACCTAGCAGACTTCATCGATGAATTCAAGAGATCTAATAAGTATCCAGAGTCTAGCAGTTACATCAACTCCAGACTAAAAGAATCCAATTAAAAAAGGTCACGACTAGCGCGACCTTTTGAGCAAAAAATTTGCGGGAAAAATTTTTCCAGTTTTATAGAATTCAATAATCAATATAGTCACAGGTCTCAGGATTTTTCCTGAGGAACTGATGCACATGACCATGAACATCTTGTTCCATGGTATGGTGTGCCCTAGTGTGGATCACCTCAATCAATCCTAGAGATCCAATTATCATTAGATTAACTAGTGTAACTGGATGCCCTAGGACCTGGATAATTTTGATCACTCCTCCGCCAGACGAGCGAAGTAGGACAGTGCATCGTCATCATCGACGACTGATTCCTGCTTGACAGGAGACGGTGCAGTAGCACTCATCTGCTGACGGAACGAAGACTGAGGTGTGATGTCAGGATCGTTGAAAGATCCACGACCTTCTGACTCGTCCTCGAAAGACTCATCAGGAACACGGGCAGCAGGACGCGACCCGACACCCAACACAAGGTTGAGACGACGCTCAAGATCTTCGTATGACTTGAACTGATCCTTAGAAGTGAATGCTTCTAGCGAGTGTTCCTGTTTCCAGGTCGCTTCAAGTTCAGAATCATCTGCAGACAGAGCACTAACACTATCAAACTCAGAACTATCATAGTTCCAGTATCCCGCAACTTTTTTGATCTTCAGTTTGAAGTTGGCACCTTCCCAAAGGTCGAAGACATTGACAGGAGTCTCGTCTTGGAACTCAGGTTGCATAGCAGCAAGGATCTTATCATGGATCTTCTTGCCGTACTTGTAAAGGAATACCTTACCTTCGTTTTCGGGATGCTTAGGATCCTTCACGACATAGATGTTGCTGTAATACTGGAGCTTACGCTTCTGCTTACGAGCAGTCTCTTTATCTTCATCACTACCGCTGTTCCAGAGACGGCGGTTTACTTCACCTACGGGATCCTTTTCACCCAATGTGGTGAGAGAGTTTTCGATGTACCAACCACCAACGCCTTGGAATGCGTGGGAGTACACCTTTGCCCAGGGCACCGTCTCACCATCAGGTGCTGGGAGGAAACGAATTACTGCGTAACCGTTTCCTGAAGCGTCAACCTCTGGTTTCCAGAATCGCTCATCAACCTGCTTACCGCTGGCGGATTTCTCAAGTTCCTTTTGAAGGAAGTCAAAGTTGCTCTGGGATTTACGCTTAAGATCTGCAAAAGACATTAGATTACCTCGGATTAATTTGGATTTGGTCTGTGTGACTCCCAATCACTTGATCATTATAACAGGCGGGAGGTTGGGAGTCAATCTCCTTCCGCCTCTAGTTGTTGTTTGAAAACTTTTAGTTTCGATGTGAGGTCGTCGAACATGTCCAAGACTGACATGGTTGCGTCTCCTCCTAGCATCACGACTGCTTGCTTCATGTTTTCGCAAACAGATTGTGCTTCTTCATCTTCACTGAGGTGAACCCTCAGGTAAAAGATCTTTTGTTTTTCAATGAGTAGTTGGAGTGCTTCAAAATACTCTAACTTCTGTTCTTTATTTAAGAGTACCATGTTCATGGCACACTTAAAACAATATTCTTGTAGGGTTGCCATCTCTTGGATGTCACCCCGCACCATTTCTGATTGAAAAAATTTACCCATTACACTAACATCAATTTTGCGCGAGAAGTTTTCTTCATGTAGTTTAACCTCTGTGCTTCATATTTAATCTTCTCTTTCAATGGTTTGGACAGTAGTTTCGGTACGGATTCTACTTCAATTTCATTCACTTCACAGAAATGAAGAACTGCATCAATGTAGTTCATGTCTACATTGTGGATAGCAATCTTCTCAACTTCCTGCGAAAATTTTGCAGGTGTCATAAATTTATCCTCTAGTAGTTGTGATTTGTCCATGCTTGGTTTTGTATTCGTCGATGTACTCTATCAACCGCAATAGATATTCTTTCCGAGGAGGTTCAACCTTTACCTGTGTGTCTCCATTCTCACAAGCAACAATAGTTACGAGTTGCTTTACAGTGATACCATAAATCTCTTGCAGGCAACAGGCATACGCTGTTTCCTGTACAAAGTAATCGTAAAGGTATGATTCTTTCTTCGGTTCCGCAGCAGTCTTGAAGTCAATGATAGAGAGAACTCCATCATACTCAGCGATACAATCAACCCGACCCGCAACTTCTAGATGATCGGAATAGAGTGCTGCTTCTTGCAGTAAAATATTATTTATGCGGTCAAGAATATGCCTGCTGTGATTAAACATCAGCACAGGCAGCGGAAACTCCTTGTACTTTTTTAAATCTAGATCGTTGTTGAAGTAATCCTCTGCAATAGAATGATACTTTGTACCACGACCTGCGGATCTAGTAGTAATATTCGCTGCTTTCTCCTTACCAACTCGAGCTCGCCACCTAGCAAGACCTGCTTGCTTCTTAGCATTATTGCTAATCACGGTGGTGATCGACGGGTAACGGTGACCAGAGGGTGTGTTGTAGACACGCTTGCCATCAACCATCTCTGCTACCATCTCAACTGGTGTTAGACCACCAACATGATTAAACAAATTCATTAATATCCCAGAGACATTTTACTAATAAGGTAGGACTTCACTAGTCCAGAGCGAACGATGTCATTGACACCAAACTCAATCATGGAGAACTCCTCCATGTTCTGAAGGATGCGTTGGAAATCTAAGATTCCATTGCGCTCATTCGTTTTCTGAAGGTCAGACTGATTCACATCACCACAGAAACAGATCTTACTGTCCTGTCCGATACGAGTCATGATACTATCCAGTTCATGGAAGTTCAAGTTCTGACATTCATCTACAATTATAATAGCATTGTCAAGTGTAGTTCCTCTAAGGAACGAGGTAGACCAGAATGATACTGTCTCCTGATGCTTAAGATTCTCATAGAGCATCTCAAAGCTACTGTCATCAGGCATCTCAAACATATGCTTTACCATATTCTTGTACGGAATCTGGTACAACTCTGCCTTGTCATCATGTGTGCCAGGAAGGAAACCAATCTCCCTCGTAGCAACTAGAGAACGAACGATGTATAACTTCTCGTATGGAGAATTCTCATCCATAATATCTTGGAGTGCAAGATACAATGCAATGAATGTCTTACCCGTGCCTGCTGCACCATAAGCAAAGATGTTTTTACTGCCGCCCCACTCCTCATAGAATGTTTCTTGAGTTTCAGTTAGCGGATCAATATTAAGAAGGTAAGTCTCATTGATTGGTTTCTTACGCTTCATCTGCTTTCTGGACATCCCAGGTGGGACGGGTCCTTTTCCTCTACCTCTAGCCATAATTTACCACTGATAACCGTCTTTGTGTTTGGTTGAGCGTCCATAACCAGGATGCTCTTTTACTTTAGACATTACATCCTTCCAACCAGGATGTGTCTTGGACATTTTATCACGCCAGTCGCCAACTTCGCCAGCACCAGCGCAACCTTGAGACCAATCTTTGTCCCAGTCAGGATTTTCATCCTTCCAGTCACAATATTCTTTCATGGTCATGTGGAGTTCTTTAGTCTCCCCTGTCTTTAAATTTTTAACTGGATAGGTCGGCATCTTTTTTCTCCTTATTAAATCCAAAGGGTGCAAGTTTGTCTTCGACTCTGTTTTTCATAACAACCTGAGCAAGTGCTTCCATTACTTTCAGGACTTGTTCTGGTTTGGGTTGTTCACCCAGTTGCCGTGCAACATAGTCATACTTTGGCCAGAATTCATCTCCTGCCTTTTCGTACTCTTCAAGTGTAATAGATTTCATGACCATTCAAGTGCCTCCGCACAAATAGGGAATTGTTCTACGAAGATATCTCTACAAGCGAGAGCGATATCCATGTGTTCTTTCTGCGTACCGTTAGCAGACCTCAGATTAATGTAATGGATCCACGAGCGAACTGATCCCGTCATGTAAATTTTTGTCCCTACGGCGAGGGGAAGTACAAAACGAGCACACTCCTTTGCGATTCCTTCATCAAGCATTTGTCTGTACAGTTTCATACTGCGATCAAAGTGTGCTTGAATTAGAATTTGAAAGCGTTGCGTCTTAAATTCATCCAAATCATCAATACTATTCTGACGATTCTTTGTGTCCTGCCTACGCAGTTGAATCATTGGAATAGTTTCACTGAGCAAACTACTATCAGCATAGCGTTGTGAAAATTCTTGATATGTAAACGAACGATGACGTAAAATTTGAGCTGCCAGTCCCCTAGTAGTCTCAATCTCTAGTGTCATGTGCGCTTGCTCAAACACAGACCAGTGCTGATGTTTGATGCAATATTTTAGCAGACCAGCGACCTTAGGGTTCTCCTGGTTGTTCGGGTTGCTCACTCGTGCCACGAACCCCATCGTCTTTTCTGCGTCGGGTGTCACTGTCACCAGTTTCACTTGACTCATTACCAAATCCTCTCTTCTTTAATTGTTTTTTCTTCTTCAACTCCAACTTCGCTTGCCGAAGTTGCCTCTTCATATACATGAGCTCAGCATCATTGTAGAGCTCTGGATGTTCTAACGCTAGTTTTGCTAATCTAATTTGATCTTTTAAGCGCGTCATATAGTTTTAGTTAATCTGGGTAACCATCATCATCATCAGTAAAGATAGTTTCTATTGTAGCACGAGTGTTGCCTTTTGTATAGCTACTAACATCAGAATATATTTCTGATTCAAGAGCGTTCAACAAAGACTTCAAATTTTTGTAGATGAGTTTGAGTCTCTCTCGATCCATAGTTAAACTTCCTTTTATTATATAGGGTAGCATGAAAAAAGGGGGGCGGCAACCCCCCGTATCATTATCTTGTCTGGTACATAAGAATACCTCTACAGATTTTTTTACATTCGCGCTGTCCTAGTGCGTCACATTCAATAATACATTCAAAGTAATCATCAAGTTTTTGATTTTCTACTTCAATATCATCTAATGTATCTTCAAGATGACGCCACTCATCTAACTGTGAGCGCGATAATAGATTGTGCATTACTCACCTCCATAAATTTTCTCATAATATAGGGGAGGGTAGGATTCATTTTATCACCTCGCATAATTCTATTACTATTTACACAGAAAGTATTAGATTATACAAATCACGCAATGAATATTATTGCCTACGCACAAAAAATAAAGGGGGAGGTTGGATTTCTGTATACCAACAAAGAATGGGCATTACTACAGAGTAAATACATTCTTGCCTGAGACCCGATTGGTTTTCGATTCTACTGTTCCCAGCAGCGGGCACCACCCCTGTCTCATCACCTTAACCAGCAGTTGCCAGTAAGTTTATTCAGTCACTCCCGATGTCGCGTCCGACAAATATATTATAACATAAAAAAAGAGGGTGTCAACCCTCTTATCTAGTGACTTTCCAGTTTGATAAACGAAATGGTTTTAAGTTTACCCACTTAGCATAATGGACTCCACGATAAGTCAAAAACGCAAAAGTTTTATCTGGATCGTGCTTCACTGGATCATATTCTGGAAGGTCATACTCGAACCTGACCTTCAGCATCGTCCTTACCCCCTCTTTAAGAGGAGGATCTCACCATAAATCATACTGATGAAAACAACACATGCTAGGGATGTAAATCCAACTACTTGTAGTGCTTCCATGACGATTACTTGGTGTAGGTCTTACCACGATAGCAGAAGGTGCCATGTGGGTCGGACATCTCAACACAACGAGTATCATACTGAACACCACGATATGTAGTGTGATGAATCTGTGCGTCGTGCAATCTAGCAGCTTTCTTGATCTGCTGACGAATTTTATTGAGTGTGTTCATTGTAGGTCTCCTAAAGGATGGCGTGTTTAGTGCCGTTCCTTCAGTCGTTTGCGTCCCAGTAGTATCTACATTCAGGTACAGAGTCCTTAATGGTCTCCACCAATTCAACCTGAATTACAGGTGAAAGATGTTCTTGTGCTTTGATTTTGAGCATTAATGCATCAGCATCAGCACAGCTCATCGTTGCATAGAATAGTAGATCAATCATGGGATGAACGCTCCGTTCCGCGACTTACTTGCGTCCTAAGTTAGAGTCTGATTGCATTGACCCTCCACCTTAGACCTAAAGTAACTTATCAGGTTATATTTAGATCTACGATCCAAGTTGTCATCCATAAGGATTTCAACTCGTTTCTGTAGGAACCTTTCACAACTCATGTGCCACCCATAAGGGTTGCCATCATTATGATGAGCGAGGGTCATCGCTAGCAGCGTTGCTAACATAGGATGAACGATGTGGTTATTATACCATAACTATATAGTGTTAGCAAATGGTAACATTCAATACATTTTATTATATTTTAATACTTTACAAGAATGTTGCCTGATAGTGTCGTACCACTGTTACCAGGGAGCACCTCGTGTCCTATGAAGGAGGGGAACACAATCATACTGCCTGGTTCTAGATTAGGTCTGTAATCTAATGGAAATGTTTTTACATGATCACTCATTTGATTCTGGATCAATGCAAAAGATGGATTCATAAATGCTGTTCTGGATGTCACATCCTCGTAGATAATAAAACTCCACTGAGAGTTTGGGTGAATGTGATATCCTTGGTATGATCTGGGGTCGTATTTGTTACGCCACATACCAGTAAAAGTAATTTGTTTGTATGGGTCACCCAAGTCATCTAGAAATGGTTGAATGACTTTCTTTAGGTACTCCCAGGTGCTAGAACGAACTGTCAACCCACTGTTAAATGTAGTGAGGACACCACTCTCCCAAGTAGGTTGAAATTCGCCACCAAGTGTCTTGATTTTATTCAGTTTAATCTTAGTTTCAAAGACAGGAATAGCAAAGAGATCTTTTCTCATTTTTTCTTAGACGAAGACGATCCAGGTGGATTCCATAGTTTAGGATTCATCTTGCCCTGACTCTGGGTAAGATTTTTCACGATACCATAGGTGTCGTAGTAATGATCAAAGATCTCAGATTGTTTGCCTGCCATTGTGATGTCCCAGCGAGTCTCTTCACCTACCGCATACTCTACTAAGAAAGCAGAGTATGGGAGAGTTGTATCTGTTGCTTGATCTGGGTCACAATTTTCGTGGATGATGCGTATGCCTTTTCCCATCAGGAACGACCTCCCCACTGGATCTGTGGGAATGCCTCTTCAACACACTGCCTAGTGATCTTCCAACGCTTACCAAGTTCCTTGTCCTTAGCGAGGACCAAGACATTTGCTTCACCAGCAGGTAGACCCTCAAGCATCTGAATGAACATCTGCTCTCGCTTCGTCTGCTTCACACTAGAACCACCCTTAAAGAAGTGGTGCAGAAGTCTCGCCTCTTTCTCCAAGACAGTATGCTCCGTGCCCTCAGGTGCCTCGTTCTTGCGATACGGAGGTTCCCCAGGTGGTAGGAGACTAACCACAGACTCATCAAAGTTGATGATCAGAACAGATCTGAGCGCCTGTGTGTTGTGCTGTTGCAGGAGTTTTTTCTTTTCTGCTTTTGTCTTTGCGTTGGATACCTTTTGCAGCACCTCATGCATCAAAAGTTTCATCGTCGTAGTCCTCATCAATAAATTTCACTGAAAGTAATTCTTCGTTAATTACCATGCCGTCTTCATCATACATCTCAGGATGCATTTGCATTGCTTCTTCTCTGGAGTAGAAGTAGTCATGCATGAAGTCCTTAGCGGTCCACCCTGCTACAATCCCGACACATAAAAACAAAAATGATGCTGTTGCCGAGAAGAAAAGGATTGTTGCCGTTTCCATTGTTCCAACTCCTGTAGTGGTTTACCTACCCCACCTCAGTTCAAAGTTGAAATAAAACTTACGCTTGAGGAGGGTGATTGTTTTCTTTATCCCAAAACCCCTGTCGAGCTTGGGTTCGCTCGGTTTAGCCCTCCTTAACATGAGCTCTATACCCTTATTTATGTGGAGATCGTTACTCTTTTTTGGCACTGACCAAACCTCTCTTAACTAGAAACTTAGCGGTCTCTACTAGACCACCAATATTTTCACCATCAATTATAACATATGGAAAGGATCCTACTTGAGGATATTCTTTTCTAAACTGTTCTTTATTGTCGTTATTAATTAAAATTACATTAGCATCAAGTTTAGCACGCTTCAATAATTCTTTTAACTGATCACAATAAAAACATCCTGGGGATGTATATGCTTTTATCTCCATGAAAAAAGGGGTCGGTTGACCCCTATTATATCACCAATATAACATTCCTGCAAGCATAACCAAGAAACAGACGATTGCAAAGACAAGTAATACTGCACAAGCAATTATCAATTGCTTTAAGGTAGAACTTTCACCGTTTGGTTCATGATCAGAGTGCATTACCACGAGGCAGAACTTCTTCAGGGAATACAAAGTCTTCATGTGGTTGGTCGGCAGGTGCCATCCAAGCACGAAGTCCTTCGTTCAGAAGAATGTTTTTGGTGTAGAAAGTTTCAAACTCTGGATCCTCCGCCGCACGAATCTCCTGAGATACAAAGTCGTAAGCACGAAGATTAAGAGCGAGTCCAATAATACCGATAGAAGCAGTCCAGAGACCCATGACGGGAACGAAGAGCATAAAGAAATGCAACCAACGCTTGTTACTAAAAGCAATACCGAAGATCTGTGACCAGAAACGGTTCGCAGTAACCATCGAGTAAGTCTCCTCCTCTTGCGTACTATCAAAAGCCTTGAAAGTATTTGCCTGCTCACCATCTTGGTAGAGTGTGTTTTCAAC
>Ga0163111_10002131_pt1 | contig 12448 bp, 10 predicted proteins | sample CRUFie1St18metaG_FD_109645 | JGI IMG/M metagenome (GOLD analysis project Ga0163111, IMG submission 109645) | Marine microbial communities from the Costa Rica Dome - CRUD Field 142mm St18 metaG | ecosystem: Environmental > Aquatic > Marine > Oceanic > Photic zone | place: Costa Rica: the Eastern... | reverse complement strand
TATATTCGTATCGAAATTTCCAAAACTTTTTAAGAACTTTTCCCTAAACTTTAAATCGTTTCACTTATTCTCCGTGAAGGGACTGCAAATTACCGCATCTTTTTTGCTAATTCCAAATTTAATGCGAAACATTTTTGCAGATTCTTAACCCAACCCCACTTGCCAATCAAAATCAAATCCGATATTTTTAAGAACTTTTACCCTTCTCTCTTGAAGGGACTGCGAACTACGACTCTTTTAACGTAAATTCCAAATACGAACCCCAAAAAACTACAACTTTTTTCTTTAAGGCAAAAAAGTAGCGGTAAAACGTATCTAAACCTTAAAAAGGAGAAACAAAGACGTCAAAAGGGAAATAGCGAGAAATGAAAGTATGATGGCTAAGTCTGAAGGTATAATGGCTAGGTATGAAAGTACAACGGCTAAGTCTGAAGGTATAATGGCTAGGTATGAAAGTATGATGGCTAAGTCTGAAGGTATAATGGCTAGGTATGAAAGTACAACGGCTAAGTCTGAAGGTATAATGGCTAGGTATGAAAGTACGACGGCTAGGTCTGAAGGTATAATGGCTAGGTATGAAAGTATAATGGCGAGATCTGAAGGTAAGGCGACTAGGTGCGAAAGTATAACGACTAGATCTGAAGGTACGACGGCTAGGTCTGAAGGTATAATGGCTAGGTCTGAAAGTACGACGGCTAGGTATGAAAGTATAACGACTAGGTCTGAAAGTACGACGGCTAGGTCTGAAGGTATAATGGCTAGGTATGAAAGTACGACGACTAGGTATGAAGGAAACGTCGCTAGGTGTGAAGATACTATTATCACCTACTAAGAATTGATTGTGGCCGATGGAAAAATCATTGTCTCCTGCGAAAGCACTCTTGTCACCTGCCAAGAATTGATTGTGGCCGATGGAATAATCATTGTCTCCTGCGAAGGTACTCTTGTCACCTGCCCAGAATTGATTGTAACCGATGGAATAATCATTATCACCTGCGAAAGTACTATTGTCACCTGCTAAGAATTGATTGTCACCTACCAAGAATTGATTGTGTCCTATGATAAAATCATTGTAACCTGCGAAAGTACCATTGTCACCTACCAAGAATTAATTGTCACCTATGGAATAATCATTATCACCTGCGAAAGTACTTTTGTCACCTGCTAAGAATTGATTGTCACCTATGATAAAGCCGTTGTGACCGATGAAGGGAAGTTCTTAACGGTTGATGATAAAGCAAAAGGGCTACTCTATGCTGAGTAGCCCTTTTGGATTCTTATTTGAGTTGGGCGATTGGTTTGAAGCGTTTGAATACGCTTTCGGTGTGTGGTGCGTCTGGAAGTTCGTCGGTTAGGTCTTGGCCTGACCAATGTTTATAGTGAATTCCATTTCGCCAATGTCTGCTGTTTGTGACATCATATATAAGGCCTTTGTATGCGACCCAGATTTCCTCTCGGTCTTGTCCGTTACGGAGTGCGAGTTGGAAGCGGGTGTATTTGGGCAATTGATCTGCCATTATACAGGGACTTTTTCGATGAGTCTTTTAGCGATTTGTACGGCGTTTGTGGCTGCTCCTTTGCGAAGATTGTCTGATACAATCCATAGGTTAAGGCCATTTTGAATGGAGTGATCTCTACGGATTCTTCCTACAAACACTTCGTCTTTGTCATCTGCCATAAGAGGAGTTGGGTAAACGAGGTTTTGGATATCATCTGCGAGGATTACTCCACTAGTATTTGCGAGTATATCTTTTACCTCTTGCACATCGAATTCGGATTCAAATTCGATATTGACGGATTCGGAGTGTCCACAAACAACAGGAACTCTCGCGCAGGTTGCGGTAATTTGGATGGATTGATCCCCTAGAATCTTTCTGGTTTCATTGACCATCTTCATTTCTTCCTTTGTATAATCATTATCTAGGAAGATATCGCAATGTGGGAGGCAATTCGCGTGTATTTGTTTTGGGTATACTTTTTTTACGTCTTCTCCCTTAAGTTCTCCGTTGAGTTGGTCAATTGCTTTTTTGCCTGTACCACTTACACTTTGGTAGGTAGATATGACGAGGCGTTTGATTTTATACGTTTTATGTAGGGGGGCAAGGACCATTACCATTTGGATGGTTGAACAATTAGGGTTTGCGATAATTTTTGCATCGCCCACTGCATGCATATTGATTTCTGGGACAACAAGCGGGTATCTTGGATCCATTCTCCAAGCAGAAGAATTGTCTATGACAATCGTTCCTACTTCTGCGAATCTGGGAGCGTGTTCACGGCTTGTTCCTCCTCCAGCAGAGAAGAGTGCAATATCTGGTTTAGCCGCTACTCCATCGTCCATAGACACGACAGTATACTCTTTTCCTCGAAAGGTTACGGTTTTGCCGACAGACCTTGCTGATGCGACAGGGATTAGTTCTGAGACAGGGAAGTTTTGTTCTTCAAGAACCTTTAACATTTTGGTGCCGACTAGTCCAGTGGCTCCTACTACAGCTATTTTCATGCTATTATTCTATGTTATTTTGGCAAAAATATGAAGAAAGTTATGAAAGTGTGAAGATTGTGAATTCTTTTCTAACTTTAGTGCGATCAAATGAAATTAATCTCTATGCAACGAAACATTTACTTATTTTTATTTCTCTTTCTTCTCACGCACACATCTCTGTTGGCACAATTTACTGATGATTTTAGTGATGGAGATTTTAGTTCAAATCCTAGCTGGGTTGGGGAGATAGATTCGTTTGAGGTCGATGCGAGTAATCGGCTTCATTTGAATGCGAACATATCAGGGAGTTCGTATTTATCTACTCAAAGTGAGGCTATTGATAATGCTACTTGGGAGTTCATGGTTGATTTTGATTTTAACCCTTCGAGTAGTAATTATGCTGAGGTTCACTTAGTTGCGAATCAGTCCGACTTAAAAGGGGCTGTGAATGGTTACTATGTACGGGTCGGGAGTTCATCTGATGATGTATCTTTATTCCGTAATGATGGAGGTAATGGTAGCATTATTATTAATGGTATTGATGATCGTATTGATGTTGGTATTGTTCGGGTATGGGTTCGGGTGACTCGTAGTGCAACGGGTGATTGGACGTTGGAGACGGATACTACTGGCACTAATAGCAATTATGAGGTTGAGGGAGTGGTTACGGATGCTACCTATTTACAGTCCTTCTATACTGGAGTTAGATGCGTTTATACTTCGACTCGTTCGGATAAGATGTGGTTTGATAACTTCACCGTTACTGGGGATGCATTTCAGGATATTATCCCTCCTAGTTTGAGTAGTCTTCGGGTTATGTCTTCGACTGAGTTGGATGTTTTTTTCAATGAAGCTGTTGAGCAAAGCAGTGCAGAGGTTGTTGGTAACTATTTTGAGGTTTTGGGGCCTTCTAGTCCTATTACGGCATCATTAGATCCAGATACTTCTTATTTGGTTCATTTGACCTTTGCCAATCCTTTTCCAAATGGTGTTATGAATACTTTGGAGGTCAATAGTGTAGCCGATGAAGCTGGGAATGTGATGAGTCCAGAAGATATGGGCTTTTTATACTTTGAGACTGTACCTTCTGAGTTTGGCGACTTGATTTTCACAGAGATTTATGCTGATCCGACGGGAGATTGCCGAGGGAATGATCCTTGGATTCCTGCATTCGAATATGTTGAGCTTTACAATACTACAAGTGATCCTTATGATTTAGCAGGTTGGTCGTTGGTAAAATTGGGGAACAGTAGTGTTCCAACCGTGGTGGGGATGCCTAATGCCGTTATAGAGCCCAATGGTTATATTGTTTTGACCTCTCAGCCTGATACATTTAATATTCCAAATGCCTTTGATGTAAGTAGTTTTGCGTCCTTAAACAATGGAGGTGCAAGTTTACGCTTGGTCAACTTGGCTGGGGATACGATTGCTACCATTACCTATTCTGATGATTGGTATGCGGATGATGATTCACGTGATGGAGGTTGTTCGTTAGAATTAATCAATCCGAACTTAGGAGATTGTGCAGTGGCTACGAATTGGACTACTTCTATTTCAACTACGGGAGGAACCCCTGGGGTTCAGAATAGTGTATATAATATAAATGCAGATATGACGGCTCCTGAATTGGTGAGTATGACTCCTTCATTGCCTGATACAGTCGTTATTTGCTTTAATGAAGGAATAGAGGTTGGGGCGTTATCCAATGAAGCAAACTATCAGGTTGATAATGGATTGTCTGTGCTAGGTGCAATTCCCTTGAATACGGACAATACTTGTGTGGCTTTGGTTTTGAGTGGTTCAATGGATTTGGGTGTCATTTACACGATTACAGTAAATGGTTTGGAAGATTGTAGTGGAAACAGTATTGCGGCTAATACAACTGAGACGGTGGTTACAGGTCGTGAAGCATTGGTATCAGAGGTTATCATTAATGAAATCTATGTAAAGCCTGATAATGTTGTCCCCTCCCCTATTCCAGCTCAAGAATTTGTTGAGATTTATAATCGGACGAATGATGTTTTAAGTATTGCGGATTGGGTTTTCTCGGATAGTAAAGATGAAGTTTCGTTTATAGGTCGTTTGAATATTTTGGCTGGGGAATACTTGGTTATTTGTGATGAGGATTATGTAGCCGATTTTGAAGTTTGGGCAAGTGGTCGTGTAGTTGGGGTAGATGGCTTTCCGAATCTGAATAACGATAAGGATAGCGTCTATATCCGTAATGCCTTTGGTCAGAATATTGATTTTGCCTTCTATGATGAAACTTGGTATCAAGATGAAAGTAAAGAAGATGGGGGATGGACATTGGAACGAATTGACGACTCCTTTATTTGTCATAATCCATTAAACTGGCGGGCATCTGTGGATGAAAATGGAGGTACTCCAGGGGAGGTAAATAGCATCGCTGGGACGTTTGAGGACACAGAAGGGCCTCGAATTACAGGGATTGAGATTGTAGATGGCGTTACATTAGAAGTATTCTTTAGTGAACCAATGTCTCAGGCAAGTTTGACTCCAACGGCTAATTACAGTATTGATAATGGTATTGGAGCTCCTATTGTTGCTATTCCGAATCCGCCTTTGTATCAATCTGTGGCTTTGTTGTTAAATAACACTGTGAATACAGCCAATATCTACACCTTAGCTGTTAGTGGCTTGACTGATTGTGCGGGTAATGATTTGACGTTTGATACTGAGATTCAGTTTGGTATTCCTCAATTGCCTGTTGCAGGGGATGTATTAATTAATGAGATTTTGTTTGATCCTTATACGGGGGGGGATGATTTTGTGGAGATATATAATGTATCGGATAAGGTTTTGGACTTAAATGATATTCGTATTGGAGAGGTTGAGAAAGATATTAATGGGGCTGATTCCATTTTTAATTCGTTCCTGATTACCGAACAACCTTTCTTGTTCTTGCCAGGCGAATTAATTTGTTTGACTAAGAACTCTGAGCAATTGGTTACGGCTTATAGTCCGCCCGCTACTGCTCGATTCTTTGAGATGGATGGCTTCCCTAGTTTTGATGATAGTGAAGGGGGCTGTGCGCTTATTACGAGTTCTGACACCTTAGATGTGTATTTTTACTCTGATGAGGATCACTTTATGGCTCTACAGGCAAATGATGAAGGGATTTCATTGGAACGACTTTCTTTGACGGATCCTACTCAAGAGGCTGGTAATTGGCAATCAAGCCCAAGTAGTGCACTTTATGCTACGCCTGGATATGATAATGCTAAGGTTTACCCTGAGTTTGCTGTAGGTGATATTCTGGTCAATGAGATCCTTCCTAATCCTGTGACGGGGGGATTCGATTTTCTAGAGATTTATAATAATACATCTTCGTCTATTGATTTGAGTACCGTTGCGATTGGTGCCTTGGGAGAGGATAGTACAATTACAAGTGTTTATCAGATCAGCAAGTCTTCTATGATGCTTGAAGCAGGTAGTTTATTATGCTTAACGGTCGATACTGCTTATCAGAAGGATCAATACACTCCTCCAAGTACTGCCAACTTTGCAGAGATGAGCCGCTTCCCTTCTTATTCGGATAACGAAGGAACAACCTTCATTGCCAGTATACCTGGCTTAGAGTTAGAACGATTTGCTTATTTGGATGACTATCATGTAGGGATTTTGTCTGATGATAATGGGATTTCTCTAGAACGTATTCTTTTGACTCAGTCTGCATCTGACTCAGAAAATTGGCATTCTGCAGCAACAACTGTACGTGCTACTCCTGGATATGAGAACTCACAATCTCAAGAGACAACTAGTCGTCCGCCTGAAGCAGAAGATGTCTGGTTGGAGTCTACTACCTTTGCCCCTAATCCTGGTTTGCCAGATGCACAAAGCCTTGTAATTAACTATGACTTTGCCTATATCGGTAGCAATGCTCGGGTTCGTGTTTATGATAGTCGTGGACGCTTGATTCGGAATTTGGTTGAGAATCAGAATTTAGGTACCCAAAGTGGTAGTTTTATTTGGGATGGAGCCGATAATGATAATAACCGAATGGATGTTGGTGTTTATGTCATTTTGTTTGAGGTTCAAGAAGAGAACGGGAAAAAGCATGCTTTCAAATTAGCGTGTGTATTGGCAGATCGATTGTAGGATACTCTCTTGAAGGTATATAAATTGGAAAAGCCTGCCCCAAAAGGGAGCAGGCTTTTCTTTTAGAAGCTGAGATTGATTCGGTTGAATTACCCATATGAATAGCCAGCCCTCTTCCAATAAAGAGGGCTGGCTATTTTTATACCTAATAGGTATTGGAATGTATTTTTATTCGTGTGGAACTACATGGACGAAGGTTCTTTTACCTCTGACATGTCCACGCTTCACGAATTGAACTTTTCCTTCAATTAGGGAATATAGTGTATGGTCTTTTCCCATACCTACATTGTCACCTGGATGAAACTTTGTTCCTCTTTGTCGAACAATGATATTACCAGGGATTACGGCTTGTCCTCCGAATAATTTTACACCGAGTCGTTTACTAGCCGACTCACGTCCGTTACGAGAACTACCACCACCTTTTTTATGTGCCATGACTCGTTATAGATTAAGGATTAATATTCAGTAAAAAGTATAATGAGTATTATCAGGGGAATGCTTAGGCGTCGAAAGAATCAGGGTTTCCAATTCCAACGATTTCAATTTTGGAGATATACTGTCTGTGTCCTTTTTTGACACGGTATCCTTTTCTACGCTTTTTCTTAAAAACGATGACTTTATCATCTTTAAGATGCGATAGCACTTCAGCTTTCACTGCTACTCCACTTACGACTGGCGTACCTACAGAGATATCACCATCATTATCCAACAAAAGCACCTCATCAAATACCACAGAAGAGCCTTCTTCTTGTGGTAAGCGGTTCACATACAGCTTTTGTCCTTCTTGCACTTTGAATTGGTGCCCACCTATTTTTACAACTGCGTACATATTCTTTTAATATGATTTTACCTAGCTTACGTTATCGGATTGCAAAAGTACATATTCGGGTAGGAAAAACCAAAGGGTAATGCTAAAATCTTTATCGTATTTCTCAGCATTTTCTGTATATTGATGCGAAGAAAGTTTGAGGGAGGGTTTTTGGGTGGTAGTCAGGTAATGCAAAGTTGTATCATTGTATGACCATAAATAACAGACGGATTTTAATTTTTCTAGGTCTTTGTTTGATTGGCCTATTTATTTGGTATTTCTTTCATATAGTTGTGTATATCCTTTTAGCGGTAGTGATTTCGTTAATTGGTCGTCCTATCATTAAGCTCTTGAATCGGGTGCGGATTCGCGGCCGTAAAATACCAGATACCTTTCAAGCATTGTTAACGTTGATGTCCTTATATGGTATTGGGCTTCTTATCTTTCTATTGTTTCTTCCAATTGTCATTCAACAAGCTCAAGGAATTGCCTCTATTGATGTACAAGCCATGGCAGATAAGTTAAAGGAACCTTTAGCTTCTGTAGAAGAGTTTGCGGCAACGTATCAACTTCAACCTGAAGGGAAGAGTATTTATGAATATGCTCAAGATCAACTGCTTTCGGTTATCAGTTCCATTCAGTTTTCTGCCATTGCCAATAGTATTACAGGTTTTATAGGGGACTTATTTTTAGGAATATTCGCAGTTACATTCATTAGCTTCTTCTTTTTGAAAGAGAAACAATTGTTTTTCAATATGATGATGGGTATGATGCCTGATCAATATGAAGAGAAGTTAAAGAATATCTTCGTCAGCATTCAGAATCTATTGACACGTTACTTTGTTGGAGTTCTTTTAGAGATGACAATTGTTGGGACAATTGTTGGAATCGGCTTAACGTTATTCGGGGTTAAGAATGCTTTATTGATTGGGTTCTTGGCGGGGACTTTAAACATCATTCCTTATCTGGGGCCCATTCTAGGAGCCATTTTTGGGACAATTGTTGTGATTGCAACGAGTGTACAAATGGGGATTTATGGAGAATTATTGCCTTTGATTATCAAAGTACTCTCTGTATTCTTTACTGCACAGGTAGTAGATAATATTTTGCTTCAGCCCCTTATTTATTCGAGTAGCGTGAAAGCCCATCCTATGGAGATTTTCATCGTTATTTTAATGGCAAGTAGCGTTGCAGGGATTCCAGGGATGATTTTTGCGATCCCTGCCTATACAATCTTTCGGGTGTTTGCCAAAGAGTTCTTTAGCAATATCAAAGTAATACGGAGTTTGACTGAGAATTTATAAACGATATATTGCGTATTTATCTGGCATCAAAATGGTGGGTTAAGAAAGAAAAGTAAAAATGTTTGCATACATTTGTTCAGTGTATACGTCTATTATATCAAAAAGGATTACATATTCATTTTATTAAAATAAAAGCAAGAAAAGAGACTATGATGAAAAGACTGATGGTAATACTCGTGGTAGGTCTTTTGTTTACCATGAACGCTTGCATTACTGTGAAGGAAAGCTATCAATTTAAGAAGAATGGCTCTGGCATGATGGAGTATATTTTAGATATGAGTGAGATGTCTTCTTTGATGGAAATGGCAGGAGAAAACGGGGCGGGAGATTCAGGAGATCTTATGGGAGACCAAAGTGATACTTTCGATGACCTAGAGAAATCATTGAATGATATGAGTGGGATCTCTAAGGTGAAGCAAATCAAAGACGATAAGAATTATATATACGGGATTAAGTTCAAGTTCAAGAATATCGATGCGTTGAATAAGGCACTCAATAAGATGTTGGTAGATGATGCGTTTACGAATCATCAGTTCTTTAAGATGGATAAAGGGGTTATTACTCGTACGCATATCCAAACGAATAATATGGATATGGGCGAGATTCTGGGAGAAGATGAAGATTCGGAGATGGCGGCGACTTTCCTAGAATCTATGAAGTATCAGCTTCATTTCGAATTCAAGAATGATGTTAAGGCAGTATATGCCTCTGACGCAGATATCAATAGCAATCAAGTAGATATAGAGGTTAATTTTATGGATGTAGCTGAAGATGTTTCAGCTTTGAATACCTCTATTGTATTAGAATAGTCTTTTGGGTTGCTGTTTCAAGCAGAAAGCGTTTCGGAGAAATCTCCGAAACGCTTTCTGCTTATATAATATGAGGTTTAGATAAAAATCTGGGATTGTACCACATTTATTAAGGAATTGATTGCGAAATCGATTTCTTCTTTAGAGGTTCCATATCCGAAAGAGAATCGTATAGAGTTTATCACCCGCTCAGGACGATGTCCTAAACAGCTTAAGACATGAGATCCTTGCACGCTTCCTGAAGTGCAAGCAGATCCTCCTGATACAGATACTCCAGCAATATCCATATTGAACAAAAGCATTGCATCATCTGGCCCGCAAGGAACAGCTACATTCAATACATTTGGCATAGCCTTATCAAGTTCTATTTCTCCATTAAAAGCCACATCTGGCATTTTAGCCTTCAATTGCTCCATCATATAAGACTTTAACCCCCATAGTTTCTTTCGCTTTTCTGCTTGTCCGCATTGGCAGAGCTCGAAGGCTTTAGCTAATCCTACAATTGATGCAACATTTTCTGTTCCTGCCCTCATGTTCCGCTCTTGGCTTCCTCCAAGGATCAAAGCAGGTATCCTAGTCCCCTGTTTGATGTATAAAAAGCCCACCCCTTTGGGGCCATTGAACTTATGAGCAGATGCCGTAATGAAGTGTACTTTTAGGTCAGAGAGGTCGTATTTAAATGTTCCAATGGTCTGGACGGTATCTGAGTGGAATAGAGCATTGTATTTCTCGCATAACTCACCAATTGCTCTGATATCATGTAGGGTTCCAATTTCATTGTTTCCATGCATGAGAGAAACCAATGATCTCGGGTTGTTTGCGAGTGCTGTTTCTAGATCATGTAGTTGAATATTTCCTCTCTCATCAACAGGCAAATACGTTTTACGAATGGTTCCCTCTTTTTCTAGGTGTTCGATGGTATGGGTTACGGCATGATGTTCGATTTCAGTAGAGATGATATGAGTCAATTTATAGGCCCTCACAGCCCCTACAATTGCCATATTATCCGCTTCAGTTCCGCCACTTGTAAAGAAGATTTCTGAGGGAGCTGCTCCTACATATTCGGCAACAGTAGCTCTAGCATTCTCTATAGCGGATTTTAGTTTTCTACCATGGTGATGAGCAGAGGAGCCATTGCCAAAGTAATCACATAAAAAAGGAGTCATGGCTTCCAACACTTCTTTTCGCAGAGGTGTTGAAGCCGCATGGTCTAAATAAATGCGCATAAACTTCTGGTTTGGTTTAGAGGTTATCTAGTAAAAGGAATATATCTAGTATGTGTCCATTAAAATCCCCAGCTTTTTACTAACGCAATTGTTTGGTCTGCCAATTCATCTGCCTGTTGTTGGCTTTTCGCTTCTGTATAGACGCGGATGATGGGTTCGGTATTCGACTTTCGGAGATGCACCCAAGATTCGGCAAAGTCAACTTTCACTCCATCGACATCGTTCACCTTTTCCTCTTTATAGTGAACTTTCATCTTCTCTAGAATAGCATCTACATTTACGCCTCTTCCCAATCGAATCTTCTTCTTTGCCATGAAGTAATTGGGGTATTCTTGTCGAAGCTCAGAGCAAGTTTTACCACTTTTGACAAGATGCGTCAAGAATAGGGCAATACCCACCAAGGCATCTCTTCCATAATGTAGCTCTGGATAGATGACTCCTCCATTTCCTTCTCCTCCAATAAGTGCATCGCTCCGTTTCATGATCTCGATGACATTTACTTCCCCTACTGCAGAAGCATAGTAGCGGCACCCATGGTTTTGGGCGATGTCTCTCAAGGCACGACTAGACGATAGGTTTGATACAACTGCACTCTTTGAATGTTGTAAGACATAATCTGCAATTGCAACGATCGTATACTCTTCGCCAAACATCTCTCCATTCTCGTCAATAAACACCAACCGATCCACATCTGGATCCACCACAATTCCTAAATCAGCCCCTTCCTTTTTGATTTTCTCACATATTTGGGAAAGATTCTTCTTGAGGGGCTCTGGATTATGGGCAAATTCTCCTGTGGGCACACAGTTAATCTTATGAATATTCTTCACCCCTAAGGTATCCAGTAATTTGGGAACGAATACCCCCCCACTGCTATTGATTCCATCGACAACTACTTTGAGTTGTGCCTTTTCAATGGCATATTGGTCGACCAATTGTAATTGTAGGATTTTCTCCAGATGGATATTGAAGAAGCTTTCATCTCTCGTTACATAGCCAATCTCATCGACTTGGACGAAATTATAGATTTCGCTATTTAAGATTTCCAATACCTCTAGGCCGATTTTCTTTGTGATGAACTCTCCCCTATGGTTTAGAAGCTTAAGCGCGTTCCAATCTTTTGGATTGTGGGAGGCCGTTAGTACGATCCCGCCTGCTGCCTTGTAATGAGGGACAGCCATTTCTACTGTGGGCGTAGTCGATAGGCCTAGGTCAATGACTTCGAATCCCATTCCTACGAGTGTTCCTACCACTATCATGTTCAGCATAGGGCCAGAAGGTCTTGCATCTCGGCCGATTACTACCTTACGCGAATGCGATTTAAAGGATAGCCATGTCCCAAATGCAGAGGTAAATTTTACGATATCAATCGGTGTCAGGTTGTGTCCAACAGCCCCTCCGATTGTCCCTCTAATACCCGAAATAGAAGAGATTAAAGTCATACCCGCTTGTTTTTGCTCGCAAATATAGAAAAAATTAGCAGACCAAAATGGAAGGCTGTGTATTTTCCTATTATCTTCATCTTTATGTTAACAGTATCTTCTCTGTATAAATTATGTGATCGGGCTTTACTTAGTAACTGATCTTACGCACGAAAACTGTAAATTGTACTTATGATACAATCTGACTTATTTGATTTCTACGTAGACTACCTGATTTATAGTTCCGGTCATGTAAGTGCGACTGGCCTTTCTCGT
>Ga0163111_10002130_pt1 | contig 12448 bp, 17 predicted proteins | sample CRUFie1St18metaG_FD_109645 | JGI IMG/M metagenome (GOLD analysis project Ga0163111, IMG submission 109645) | Marine microbial communities from the Costa Rica Dome - CRUD Field 142mm St18 metaG | ecosystem: Environmental > Aquatic > Marine > Oceanic > Photic zone | place: Costa Rica: the Eastern... | reverse complement strand
TTTGACAACGCATCTGTTGCGTTGAAATCGTCTGGCGAAACATAAAGATACTTACCAGTCTTTGAACTAATAAGATTATCTAAACGTGTTAAAGGCATGACTACTCTGACCCTGCTAACTTTTTGTCCTCGGTTTATTTATACCAGAAAACCTTGGAAAACACTGTAGGGTTCTATAATTTTAATAGGTAAAGATTTGAACCTTAAGGCATAACAATGAGTTCAGGTAGTTCTACCATTTTATGTTGCAGTAGTCTATTACAATTTGCACATATAGGAGCACACTTGTCTATCTCTTCCCTTAAAGTCTTGTAACTAGCACACTCCAATAACTTAGATACACTATACATTTTTGGCGATGGATCTACATGTATAAGATCCATCTGCACATGATGAAATTCTTTATTACAAATAATACAAGGATGTTTTTTGGCATCCTCTACTATCTGCTTTCTCCTCTGATGACTAATTTGATTTGCTTTATAAGTCTTTGAATTCTTTCTAGCCCACTCGCGCTGATACTTACGATTTTCTTCTTTATCTTTGTAAGGCATATTTTGAATACTTCTTTAAAGCATATGTAGATGTAGTAGAACTGTTCTTTGTACGTTGTTCGGTACATAATTTTTTTGTAAAACTCCCCTTCTAGGATTTGAACCTAGGACCGAGCGATTAACAGTCGCTTGCTCTGCCGCTGAGCTAAAGAGGAATGAGAAGGGTCCGAAGACCCCGTGTATTTAGAAAAACTTGTTCTCAGCAAGTTGTCCCAATACTGGTTTCATCAAAGGATTTGCAGATGCAAGGAATTCATTCCAAGCACTACTATCAGATCCTTCAAATGGAATAGCAGTTTTATGAGTTTTCTTGATGATCATCCGATCAAAAGAAACTTCACGATCACAAAAACTATTGTAGAGGTTTACAAAACGAGCGACAAATGGTTCGTTTCCTTTAATGATACCATTACCTTCAACAATATCAGATTGTTTCAGACTTTTTGCTTTAGGGTTTACTTGTTGATGAGTGGGACCATAATCAACAAAATACCACTTCATCATCAAAGAGAAAGAATCAATTTGATTCTTTTTATCAATCCAATCAATATACTCATGGAAGGTTTTCAAGAAAAGAGAACCTGCCACAGTGGCATTACCCTGAATTTCTTTAGCACATTTCCACTTGGTAAATGCACTAAGATACTTTGAAGTATACTCTTCTCCAGCAAGTTTCCTTGCTGTAGACATATAAGAGTGTGATGGGCATACAAATTCGGCACCATCAAGAGTTCCAGCAATGCCGATATTGAATTGTTCAAGATACATAAACAACTCTACCGCCCAACTTTCATTCGCATAATAAGCAGATTTAAACTTATCATCACCACTTTGATTCGTGCGATAGTTACAATCCGTATTGTGATCAAGAGACTCAATGCGAATCATCTCTTCATGAGAAATGTTCTTCGGGTGAAGTTTCAAAGCAATAATGACCCTAGCGTTAGGATCACGACCACAAGCTCCACGCATGGATGCTCTGTTATTACCTTTCGTTAATACCGCTTTCAAACTAGGACGAAGGTATGCAGATAAAGTATCTGCTGCATCATTTGAGTATCCACCACGATTCTCAATATGCTTCTTCTGATTGCCGTATCTAAGTTCTAGAATACGGTTGTAAATAGGATCACTCCAAAGATCACCAACCTTCGCTTCACAGATGTATGTGCCGCCATCAGGAATCTCACCCCGATCATATTGATCAATGATATCTTCCATAAGGGGTAAACCCTTAGGAGAACTATCAACTGTTCTAAAACCAGCAAGATATTGCTTAGTCTTTTCGTCTACTCTTTTTTCATACTGGTCATAGACACGAACCAGCTCTTTTAATTGAATACTCATTTAGCCTCCTATGTTTTTGCTAAATTCAATTTTGATAATTTCAACCGTTTTATATGTTGTGGTTGAATGGAGAATAGCGGACTTGAACCGCTGACATCCTGCTTGCAAAGCAGGCGCTCTACCAACTGAGCTAATTCCCCTGAAAATAACCGCTGCTGCGTCCAACAGCGGTAGCACCGAGAAGGATCCCACTTCTCTCTCACATGGGTTGGTGTTCCGATTCTTTTTTCTCTCGGAGATGTGAGCACGGGTGTCGCCAACCCGTTTAAGCCCCCAATTGGATTTGAACCAACGACCTACGCTTTACAAAAGCGTTGCTCTACCACTGAGCTATAAGGGCGGTAAAGGCATTACTGCCTTACGAATTTAAATGCTCCCCAATCAGAACCCCAAACTTTTTGATGATTCTCTTTGTGTAATCCTTTGTCAACTACATGGTACTCATCTTTAGTGAGAGTAACCTCATTTTGGACGTATGTGTCAGTGCCATTCCAGTTGACGTAACAGTTACAGGTTGAAGTCCCACCAAAGTAGGATTCTGGACCTGTCTTCCTCATAATAATATCACACCCATCACGGTATGTCAACATATCATCTGTAATTTGTTCAAGACCTTTGCATTCTGCAAACTGTAGAGGGTTTGCAATTTCATAATTCTTGAGACGATACTCTTCATTCTCTTCCACAACATCAATTACGAACTGACGATATGGACGGTTAAGTAGATAGTTATACGCTTGCTCTCCATAGATACGGTTTTCTCCAATCAAACGGTGAGAGACACGAATATGTGCATAACGTGTAGGATGGGACTGTGCTTGACGTTTGTTAGCAAATGTCCCAACCAATAATTCAAGAAACTGACTCATTTTTTTATCAAATGTTTATTTAAAAGGTGGTCCTTGCGCCCATCCCACTAAAGATTTTCTAACACCACTGGTAACTGGTAATACAGTATGAGGTGTATCAGATCCAAAAAAGACGCAAGATCTTGGTCCCAACTCAAGATTTTTTATCTCCTCATTAGAAGAATTGTTGAGAATGGTACTTCTAGTATCAATAACAAACTCTCCTCCCTCAAATTCAGAAGGTAATACAATAGTAAAACTAATCTTTCTGATTTTATTATTCATTCTAGCATTAGGCACCCATGATCCTTCATCTAGATGCCAATCATAGAAATCTCCAGGATTATAAACCGTATATTGAACAGGTTCAATATAATCTATATCAAGATTCCATTCTAATTTTGTATTAGCTAATTGAACTAAAGGGTTTAATAATTTATACAGTTTTTTATTATCTATAAATGTCAGAGAGCAAGATCTAGACTGGGGATCACCATTCATGACTTTGCCATCAGTCAAAGATAATTCTTCTTTGATTTGTCCATGTGAACCAGCTGGTTCAGAGTCATTTATTATTTCTACAAGATTGTTATAGAATTTTTCTTCTAATTTTAACTTTAAGTATTGATATTTAAATGATCTCATTCTGGTATAAGTTCTGGATTAACGAGATCCAGTTCAAATAGAACAGGATGACACTCTTCAGCAATCAAGTAATCAGAGAATTTAAAGATATCCTCTAATGTATACTCTTCATTGATTGCTGCTTCAGAGAGAATCCATTTGTCTTCCTTTTCTTCTTTTTCAAGAGTGTCAAAAGCAAATGGCATATTCTCTATAAAATACATCAATACTGGTTCATTGTCAACGAAACAATGTTTTCTGTTAATTGTGTACTTCATGCTAAGTCAGCGTTTCCTGTTCTATTTAACAAGGATGCGAGTAGGGAGACTTGAACTCCCACGAGATTTCTCTCAACAGATTTTAAGTCTGGTGCGTCTACCGATTCCGCCATACTCGCAGTTGTGAGAGGCGGTTTCGCGTAAGGAAACACATTGTAGTTTACCTCTCAACTCCTTTATTATAGCAGATCAGGACGGTCTTGTAGGTGGTGTGGACAGTTTGATAATTGATTGCTGTTTGATAAACGCTTTTAGCTCAGGAGTCTCTTCCCATTCCCAAATTTCCTCACGACCTTTTTTGTCTGTCTTCTTGAAACTCTTCTTAGTCATTGGTAATACCATCCATTACTTGTTGTAGGTCATCAGCACGTCCCCTATAGTAATCAATCTCCTCAGCGAGGACATCACGAATGTCATCAACAATAATGCTGGGGTCAACATCATCGTTAAAGTAGGTCTTAATCGCTTCGGATAGATAACGACGCCTATTCCATTCCACACTATAGGGTCTGTAATTCATGATAAAAGGTCATATGTTTTGATTATACATGGTTTCATTCTATTTGTCAAGCATACCTAATTTTTTAAGGTATTGCAAGGTTTCTTTCATGCTACCAATATGTTTGTCATTTATTGCAATCTGGGGATATGATGCATCTCCACCAAACTCCATTTGAAATTGTTGCTTTGAAAAGTGCCTGTCTAAGTCATACCTATGGAAATCAGAGACACCTTTGATGTTTTCCAAGAGTGCTGCCATACGCTCACACTCTTGACTACCGTTACTGTAAATTACTGCTGTGGTCATATTCAATTACAATCTTTTTGTGAGAGGATGTCCTATCAGCAACTATATAGTGCTTAGCTTTCCCATTCAACAATTTTTCAATATTGTTGATAAGATTATTAGCAATTACTTTGTTAGTTTCCTCACGCCACTTGCTTTCAGCCATTTGTCAATTTCTTCTTGAGTAGGGACATTAATTCTAAAGGCGAGACCGTCCTTTACAAACTCTTTGTTCATCTCCTCATAGGTCTCAGGAGTAATTTTATTGTCAGTCATTGTTTCATTGCCTTCAATACTGCAATTTCTGCCTGAAGTTCAAGAATCTGTCTTTTCAGTTCCTCAACTTCTTCCTTATGATGCTTCTTTTGATACTTGAGATGATTAAGAACTAGAAAATCATTCGTCATGTTGTCTCCAAGAAATACTAATATTATCTAATCCCTCTACCTCAGAAGGTTCAGACTTGATTGTGGGTTTTGGTTCATCACTTTCCCATTGTTTGACTATTTCTTCTGCTTGTTTGTCTACAGATGCCATTTCCATTTCTACCCTGCCATCAACCCACTTTTGCCATAACCATTCTATGAATCCTAGGGCAAGATGTTTAACGATAGGGTTTTGTTTTTTTGCCCACCTTCGCATTTTAGTGAAGGGTGTATCTACACCACCCCACTGATATTCAAATTCGTATTGGTAAGATTTAGTCTCTTTGTCTCCAGTCATCAGGTTTATCCCTCATGAACCAATCTTTGATATCATCTGCGCCGTCAAATTGAGTTTTATGGTTGGATGGATCAGGATCTCCCAAACCCATCCTATTCATAAAATCATCTATACTGCCCTCCTCAATTCCATTGGATTGGCGTCTTGCTTGTTTCAACCACTCACGAGCAGTTGTATGCGCTTTTGCAAGTTTCTCTGCCCAAATCATATCGGATAGTTCTACTTGCTCATTGTTTGCAATTTTTTTGCAAATTCCTTCTAGGCGCAATCTATATTGGGTAGATAGCATAAACTTATTTGTCAACAATGATATTTAGAATGAAAAAGGGGATCCGAAGATCCCCTGTCATTATATCACATTAACCAGATTGTGCAAATCAGAAGGAATACTTCAGACCCAATTTAGCACCATATCCACGGTCAACGTCGTCAGAACCTGAACCAACGAATGATACTTCACCATAAGCACCGAGAGCATCGGTCACACCAAATCCAATACCTGCCTTACCAGAAGGAACGGTGTCAGACTCTCCTCCGTCAGGAGAAAGCACGGTAGCGCCGCCTTGGACGTAGTACGAAGCAGATTCGCCCAGAGCACCCTCGTAGCCTACGTGAAGGTCTGTATTTGTTCCCGAATAATCTGATCCAGTCCAACCAGAGTTGGCTTCTACGTTAACGTATGGACCTGCAAAAGCAGCGGGTGCAGCAATTGCGGAAGCTGCTGCAATGGCAGCGAAAGCAGTTTTGATCATTTAAAAAATCCTCTTTGTTAGTTTACTTGCGGAGTGGTTACCCGCAGATGGAGAGTCGGTTTGTTCCGACTGCTTGAAAAGCATAGCACATGACGCAGAGCGTGTCAAGTGAGTTGGTGCGAGTAATTGAGGCACCACCCTCATTTGCTATACAAGTAATTTATCAGGGTTAGGTCCAAAAAACAACCCCCCTTGTGCCAGTTTGCAATGAGTATATCTTACCAGTTAGTTAAGATAAATTAATGCGCCAGAGATACGAACGTTTGCGCCAGTAATAGAAACGTCAGCACTACCAAGAATATCCACTTTAGCAGCATCCACATTGAGATCAGCAGTGGTAATATCCGTCTTAGCTGCAGTAAAGTCTAGATCAGCAGTCTCAATACTAGTCTTTGCTGCTTTTATGTTCATGCCTCCAGGACCATTGACTATCATCCCTGCTAGACCCTGAACAGTAGCAGTTGCTGGTGTACTGATAAAAAGTCCAGCAACAGCATTGACACTCATGTTACGCAAGGATTTTACCTTGTAATCTCCAAGAATTGTGTGATGAATATTACCAGGAGAAACCACGTTTCTAGATGCTCTAGGATCAAACTGCAAGTCAGTGTCTTCACCAGCACCAAACTTCATGTTCTGTCCAAGAACAATATCTTTTTTATTGACCTGTGCAGTGTTGATTGCCGCAGCTCCCATCTCAATATCACCCTGTGCCTGTAATTTAATGGTTTGACCATTCAATACAAGTTCTTCTGTTGCAGTAATTTCAATCTTTGAAGCTTTGATATATCTGGTTGAACCAATAGTTTCTTCTACATAATCACCATAACAGAGAACATTTAGTGCTTGTCCTTCATTTTCTGTTCCACCAGCACAATACTGAAGATTAGATCTTTCATTATGTAATTGCTGTTGTCCCCAAGTTTTGATTCCAAGGACTCCACTACCAGCAACTTCCGTTTTCTTTCCAGTAAGAATTCTTATATTGCCTTTGTTGTCTAAAGACAATGCACTGTCTCCAGGACCATCAATCCTCAATGCAGAGGTTAGTCCATCTGGTAACCTTCTCTCATAGATTTCAGATCTGGTTAACCATCCTTTATACCACGTTTGAAACCTAGGTTGATCCGACAACGCTTGTTCTTCATCAGGCGTTGTTTGCTTGAATATACTATTAGGATATGTTTTTGCGCCTACAGGATGTGACATTATGGACAATCAATGTATTTACCAGTGCCAATCTTCGTAGCACCAATTCTGGACAATGCTGCTGTATCTAGACATGCTAGAGATGGTAATAGTTTAGCACCATAACCACCGCCACCTATAATATCAACTGCAGGGAATCTATCAAATGTAAGTTCTCTATTAAGGATACGAGCTCCAATAACAAAACCGTCATCATTAATGACTGCTTCTGCAACTCCTAATTCTCCATTTACATATAAGTCAGGAACACTGGTATATCCAATACCAGGTCTCAAAATAGTGAAAGAATCAATGATACATCTAACATCATTATCAGTTGCAAGATTTTTCTTATATCCAAATCCAGCAGATTGAACTCTGACTTCTGTAACAACTCCAGACTCGTCTAGAAGTGCTGTTCCAGTAGCTCCAGTTCCTTCTCCACCAATGATAACAATAGGTGGTTCTAACCATGGATCACCAGGATCATCAATAGGAATTTCAATGATACCACCTCTATCGTCAGTGATAGGTGGACCAGCAGTAGGTGGTCTAAACTCTTCAAAGACTGTTTCTGGTTTGTCACCAATTCCATCATCAATATCACCAATATCTTGATCATCAGAAACAGTGATTAGAACATCTACAGATGCTCCTTTTCCAGTAATACTAAAGGTAAGTGTTTCTATATCTTCTATTTCATTGTCTTCTTCAATGCCAACCGTTACCTTTGCTTCGTTGCTATTAATGATAAATCTTCCACTAAGTTTACCACCTATAATATCAGAACTAGTAATACCGTTTCCACTCAAATTATAATACAGGATGGTTCCATTATCTAAATTGGTCGTGGTAATGGTATAAATGATGAATTCACCTTCTGGACATGTAGTTCTATTTGCTGTTACATTGAATGTTGGTGATGGTACAGTCTCATCATCCTCTTCTTCTGGAACATCAGGTACATTAGGATCGTCTGGAAGATCATCAGTAGGAGGATCAGGAATAGGTACAAATGGATCTATTGGTTCTGGATCATATGGGTCATAATCATCTTTAAGATCTTTTTCAATAATAGTACATGTACCAATATTTTTAATGAATTCTGTTTTTACACCATTTTCTGGAGAGTTCTTCTTCAATCTAATAAAGAAAGTTTCATTAGGATCTCTTTCGTCATCAACTAATGTTTGAACGGTAATGGTTTTTTCACTCTCTCCTGGAGCAAATCCTAAAATTCCTTCTTGTTCTAGATAATCTTTTCCAGCAGTTGCTGTACCTTGATTCTTAATAGTTTTAAATTTTACAGATGATGCAATATCAATAAATCCACCTCGTTTCACTGTAAAGACAGCAGCTTGACCTTCAGATACAGTAATATCACCAATACTGTAAGTTAGTTTTTGTTTCTTGGTTGTTGTAATTCCTGGTGCTGGTACTCCTCCAACAAATCCAATCGTAGTTATAGTTAGAGGTCTTCCAGTAAAAGCTTCTTCACAGATATATTGAGTGTAGTCAGCAGGAGTATCACCAAATAGGTTGTCAATACTATCCAACAAATCGTCTAAGAAATCTTTGTCATCTTCATCTTTCTCTTTTCCACCATCTGTGCATACTTTCTTATACTTTGCACATGTTTGATCTGGTCCAGAACAAGAGATACCCAAAAGTTTTAAAACATAATTAATTGCTTCACCAATCATATTCAAAGGTTCAGCAATGGCACCAAGAATATCTTGCAAAGGTCCCAATACACTATCAAGCAATTCATTCATTAGTTGATAAATCTTGGAAATAATTCCGTTTACTATCTCATCAATATGACAAATAGCAGCACGATAAATTTGATTGAACAAATTCATCAAGAGGTTAGTCAACCACGCAATCAATCTTTCTCCAAGATCTGCCATTTTACATCCAAGATCTTTTAGGATGTTATTGAACCACTCTGTGACAGGAGTTAAAACATTTCCACTTTCATTTGGTTTTAGTATTGCTTTTACTAAATCATTAACTGCTGCTTGAATCTTAGTAGTAATCCAACCTTTTACTCTTGCTAGAAATTCTTTTACGACAGTGATTGCTTTGTTTACTTTTCCTCTTGCTGTTCCTACAGCACTGTTAATGCCACCAGTTACTTTACTTACATAATAAGTGCCAATTTGACCATTGTTGTTCTGAATATCCTGCAAAAGTTCACCGATGATACTAGTCATCTGTGTTTTAAGGTCAGGTTTTTTACATTTTTCAGCAACTACCTGACACCACTGTTCATCTTTAATTGCTTCCACTTTTGCAGGAGGAAGTGGAACATCTTCTTCATCATCACCACGTTTTCTACCAGTAGCAAGTCCACCACCAGTTTTAGCAGTGCCATCTTTACCCTCTTGACCATCTTTTGCTGGGTTTGGAGCTAAGTCTCCAGTTCCTACACCAGTCTTAAATGCTTCACTATCATTAGGGTCAATATTATTAATAATTTTGGTTGATCCTGGCACCTGACCAATAGAACCCATAATAATAGGTTTCTGTTTGTCATTGTCAAGATAAAAACCAATAACCCAACATCCTTTAACAAGTCCAGAGTTACCACCGCCAATATTTCCTGGCATGTAAGGAACATTGGCAGGCATTATCGTAGTTGCCCATTGTAATTTTTTCGTTGGTAAGCTCTCTTTATTAGAGGTATGCTCACCAACGATTCTTACCTTACAACGGTATCCGCCTTTATTATTTTCTTCATCATTGGCGGTTGCTTCAACTTGTCCAACCCACCATGTAAAACCATCGTTTCCGATGCGTTGAATTGGAATTAATCGCGATAATGCCTCATCCATACTTAGTCCTCATACACTAGGCATTCAGGTTCTGATGGATTTTGATCACAGTAAAGTTCTAGGTAGGTAGGATCGTGATGATCACCTGCTTCAATTTCTTTTTTATGATGCTCTACATAATCTTCCAACTCATGCAGTTCGCCTTCAATGTGACGACGCATTTGTGGATTAGTTGTTGGATCTTGAAGGATCTCTTTGTCCTTCTTGATATGCTGTTCAATACTGTCCATAGGTAATTACCTCCTCTGATTATTTAGGTACTGTGTACTGATGCCTTACCTTTCATTCCGTAAGAATCTCTCATAAGGCGGAGAGTTGTTAAAAATCTACCATTATTGCCCATAGTAGGATCATATGAATGAGTAACTTCCTGAATTAAATATTCTCCACTACTCTCAAGATCGTATGGTTCATCTTTTGCTAATTCATCTGGTAACTTTGATATTAGTCTAATATTAATTCTATCACCTGCACAGATTTCTGCATTTCCTGGAATAACAATAGTACAAGATTGATTTTGTAGTAATTGATATCGTGCAATTGCTTGGACAGTATAATATTTCTGCCAATCAGCAAACTTAGTAGGATTATCAGATCCATCTTCTGGTTCTGGTGAAGCAATACCTGGTTCATTAAACCAAGTTTCATGATCTATCATAACAGATAAATTCCTAGATGGAAGGTCGGTTAAATCCTTTCCAGGAATACCTGATGGTATTTTACTTAAGATAGCTTGTCCACCTAAGTGTGACATGTTATCATAACTTTTTTTCAATTTATAGACATATTCCGAATATTGTCCAGTTGAGTGATTGAAAAATACTACTTTAGAAGCAACTTTTCCTTTTCTTAGAGTATTCAATAGATTAATTTCAGATCCAAAAATAGATCTTTTAATAGTAAATCTATCATCTGCACCATCATCAGTGTTACCAACTCTTTCTGTGTATGCTTGATATGGTTCAGAACCCCATGCTTTAGATATTAATTTTTTTGATTTTAAGGGACTTTTTTCATCTGCAAGTAATGAATCAACTGCATAAAAATTATACCCTCTTCTAGTCTCCCAGAAGAAAAATCCACCACTTCCCTTAACTTCTTCTTCTGATTTATTAGTGTTTCCTGATTCGGAAGTTTGGAATTTTGCCTGTGGAGAAACACTTTTGATTGATAAAGTTGTATAAAATTCAAAAGGTTTTTTTAGTCCTGGTAGAAGTTGAACTTCAAATAAGGAATTTTCACCAAAAAGTTCTTTATCAGTTTGCAAATCAGTTTTAAGAGACTTTCCAATAATAGAATATGGATTACCAGTTGTTTCAACAGTAACAAGAGAATGTTCATTGGTAATTGCCTCTGGAGAAATTAATCCAAGAGTATACGTTTGTTTTTTCTGCTCAGCAAAACGATTTTGAACTGTCCATATTATCATTTTATAAGAAAAAATCTCTTCACTAATATTAGTGCGAACTCTAAGTTCAACTTTTTCTCCACCTTTTATAGGTAAATTGTTTATTAAACCTACACTATCAACCATTGAAGCAGTTGCCATTACAAAAGGTGAAGTAATATTTTCGCAGTATTCTATCTCTGCTAATAAACCTTTTGCATCAATTGTTTTACCAATATGTGGTGTGATTAGAAAGCTTTCTAAACTAAAATCTGTTGAAGAGTTAAATTCCATTATCCTAACCTAGCAGTTCAATGTTCTGATATGTGCATTTGAATATACACCAGCACCCATATCATCAGAACTAGATCCGATAGGTACTTGATTTCCTATAGTAGAAGATCCTCCACCATTATTACCACCATTGTTATTAATAATAGTTGTATTACCTGATGGTAAAGAAGCATTAAGAACTTCACTAGAAGCTGTATTTAATTGATCAGCACCACCCGCATCACTTGTTCTATTCATTAATTCAACCTGTTGTTTATGAAGTTCTGCATTTCTATTTTTGATCAATTCCAACATCTCTTCTTCACTTATTTTATCGCCACTTTCAGTAAAGAAAGTTTTCGTAGCACCAATACCACCAAGACCATGATGATATCTAACATTACCAATACCAGGAATTATAAAACGTTCTCTTCTTGTTGTGTTTCTTCCCTCAGACATTGCTTTTCTAAGTCCAAATGTAGATGCAGCATTGAGTTCTGCTGATGTATCCAGTTCACTTAATTTGTCACGCTCTGCCTTAATTTTTTCATATTGATCCATATTGGTAGCAGATTCTTGTGGATCTACTCCCGATGTTGCAAAAAGTTTTGCCTGAGCATCAGATAAAGGTGATGATAAGTAATTACTAGCATCTCTAACTGCTTTAGTAGGATCAACTATATCACCAGCTGCGTTGTATAACTCAAAATGTAAATGTGTTTGTTCAGTGCCACCTCTGTAATAACGTGTCATATCAGCGATATGCTGACCACCAAACACCTCATCACCATTTTTAAGACCTGCTTTAGGATTTACATGATAATATCTTGTTTTTGTTCCATCTGGATGTT
>Ga0163111_10002126_pt1 | contig 12454 bp, 11 predicted proteins | sample CRUFie1St18metaG_FD_109645 | JGI IMG/M metagenome (GOLD analysis project Ga0163111, IMG submission 109645) | Marine microbial communities from the Costa Rica Dome - CRUD Field 142mm St18 metaG | ecosystem: Environmental > Aquatic > Marine > Oceanic > Photic zone | place: Costa Rica: the Eastern... | reverse complement strand
TCGCTCTAATTTGGGTACTGTGCTTAGCGATTTAGGGGATTATCAAGGGGCGAAGGAGCAATTGGAAGCGGCTCTGGAAAGTGAGCTCGGCAATTTGGGGACGAACCATCCACAAGTAGCCGTTTATCGCTCTAATTTGGGTACTGTGCTTAGCGATTTAGGGGATTATCAAGGGGCGAAAGAGCAATTGGAAGCGGCTCTGGAAAGTGATCTCAGCAATTTTGGGGAGAACCATCCCAAGGTCGCTATTAGTCGCTCGAATTTGGGAAATGTGCTTAGTGATTTAGGGGATTATCAAGGGGCGAAAGAGCAATTGGAAGTGGCTCTGGAAAGTGGGATCAGAAATTTTGGGGAGAACCATTCCAAGGTCGCTATTCGTCGCTCTAATTTGGGAAATGTGCTGAAAGCTTTAGGGGATTATCAAGGAGCGAAAGAGCAATTGGAAGCGGCTCTGGAAAGTGATCTCAGCAATTTTGGGGAGAACCATCCCAACGTCGCTAGAGTTCGCTCGAATTTGGGTTTAGTGCTGAAAGCTTTAGGGGATTATCAAGGGGCGAAAGAGCAATTGGAAGCGGCTCTGGAAAGTGATCTCAGAAGTTTTGGGGAGAACCATCCCAACGTCGCTACTCGTCGCTCGAATTTGGGTGGTGTACTTCGCGATTTAGGGGATTATCAAGGGGCGAAAGAGCAATTGGAAGCGACTCTGGAAAGTGATCTCAGCAATTTTGGGGAGAACCATCCCAAGGTCGCTATTAGTCGCTCGAATTTGGGTTTAGTGCTTAGCGATTTAGGGGATTATCAAGGGGCGAAAGAGCAATTGGAAGCGGCTCTGGAAAGTGATCTCAGAAATTTTGGGGAGAACCATCCCACAGTCGCTACGAATCATAATAATCTTGGATTTGTTTATTGGGATATGGGAGACTTGAAATCGGCTCTATTTCATCTAGAAGAAGCGTATAAAATACGTTATCAATTGTTGGGAGAAAGGCATCCTTATACTAAAGGGACAGAAGAGAGTATTAGGAGGGTTAAGAGGAGGATGGATAGTTTATAGTTTTTGCCCCACCCCCGCACATGCCTAGAGGGTTATGCAATGGCTATGGCGTAGAGGGCGGGGTTGAGGACGGATTGTCTGCGGAGGTCTTTGAAGTGGTGCCATTGGGGGGAGTCTTGGGGGTAGTTGTGGGCGATGACGTTGAAGATCCAGCGAGCGAAGTTGGAGTTGGCTTCAAGGATGATGGGGCCTTTGTCTTGGGTGAGGAGGATGTCAAAGCCGATTTCGAGGAAGCTGCCGAGTTTGTTGTGGAGGGCTTTGGAGCAGGCGAGGCAGAGTTGGTCGAGTTGGTGGTGGAGCTGGGTGACGGTTTGTTGGTATTCGGCGGAGAGGTAGCCGGAGATTTCTTCGAGGGCAATGGCGGATCCGCCTGCGTTAATATTGGCCAGCCAATTGCCTTTTGAGCCTATGCGCATGCCTTTGCCTGTGATTTGGTAGGCGTATTCTCCTTTGTTTTGCATCACGATGCGAATGTCTACGGGGGAGCCGTTGAGGAGGGCGAGTTTCGCGCCTTCTTGCATGAAGTAGCCTGTGGGTCGGTGGGGTTGGTGGGTCTTTACGTATTGGATGGCGGCTTCGGCTGTGGGGAGATGGGCGGCTGGGAAGTCCCAACTGCGAATATGGAAACCGTCTGTTTGTTGGGTGATGATGGAGATATAGCGTCCTCGGGAGCTGGTAATGGGTTTGATGAATACAGTGGAGTGATAGGAGAGGAGTCGTTTGAGTTCTGAGGCGTTGAGTTCTGTGGCATAGGCGAGGCCTGGAAAGGAGGTCTCGGTCTCTAGAAACTTATGGAAGTTTACTTTATGCCGTAGGAGCCTGCGTAGGCTGGTGGGGTTGAGGATACGGGCGCCCCTTTCGTCTAGGAAGGCATGTAAGTGTTTGATGATGCCTTCTTCCTCCTCATTCTTACACCAATAGCGGTCGTATACCAACTTGGAGAAGCGGCGTTTGACCCGCTTCCATTGTCCTGCTTGGAAGATATAGCCCCAAGCTTCTTCGGATACACGGTCCCATTCGTTGGGGACAAAGGTCACGATTTCTACTGCCAAGTCTTGGCTGGCCGCAATCATGTCCTCTAGGTAATAATTCTGTTTCCCAAAGGGGAGCCTATCCTTATCGAGGGTTTTGCGGGCGAGTATTGTTAGTTGTATGGTATCGGGCATGTATGGGCTTACTTCTTCTTTTTGGTGAGCTTTTTCAGCTTTTTCTCAATCTTATAGTAAATCGGCACCTTGGTTACATTGGCTTCCTTGTCTATGAGATAGAGGGTTGGGATGAATTTAACGGGGAACTCGGTATCGATAAAGGTATCGGGTTTGGGGAGGAAAAATTGCGTCCAAGGCATTTGGAGTTGTTTGAGCGCGCCTTCCCATGCGCTTCTGTTCTTGTCGAAGGAGAAACTAAAAAAGCGAACCGATTCGCCCTTATAGATATCGTGAATCTCAATGAGTTCGGGTATGCTTTTTCTACAGGGACCACACCAACTTGCCCAGAAGTCCAGCACCCAAATTTCATCCTTGGGTTGTAGGCATTGTTCTTTAAAGTCGGCTAAAGACATGGTGGTATCAGGCGTAAAGGAGTGGCCTGCTTGTCCGAACAGGGTGCAAGAGAAGGTAAGGGCAATCCCTAATATAAGGAGATGTTTCATATCCATGAAGTTGGTGATTCCGTTTTTGAAAATCAAAATCAATGCCGCGAAAAGTGTGAAAAAATTGATGGAGAGGTAATTTATGTGTAACTAGCATCTATATGAAGCCGCATATACTAGTTGCTCCTTTGAATTGGGGGCTAGGACATGCTACTCGTTCGATCCCCATTATTGACTACCTGCTTGAACGTGGATGTACCGTCTCTTTGGCAGGAGATGGGCGCGCGCTCCAATTGTTGCAGCATCAATACCCGTCTCTTAGCAGTTGGGAACTGCCTGCCTATAATGCAGTATATGCGAAAAATGGTTATTTTGTACTAGGGCTACTTCCTCAAATTCCGCATATCCTTCGTGCCATTCGTGCGGAGCATACGGCATTGGCGAAGCTGATTGATACCCATAAAATTGATGGGGTGATTTCGGACAACCGCTATGGGCTTTGGTCGGATAAAGTGCCTACTGCGTTTATCTGCCACCAATTGGCTTTGCTGCTTCCGCCTTTGATGAGTTGGATGCGTTATTTCGTGTATCGATTGCACCTCTCCTATATTCAACGATTTGGAGAGTGCTGGATCCCTGATACAGGAGATGATAACAACCTATCGGGGAAGCTATCGCATCAATACGCGCTTCCTGCCTCCACCCATTTTCTGGGTTCCCTCTCTCGATTTGCCTATACCCCTGAGGCCGCTGCTTTCTCCTATCCCGAGTTGGATGTATCCGAATTGGATATATTGGTGGTGCTTTCAGGGCCAGAGCCTCAGCGTTCGCTCTTTCAAGAATTGGTGCGTAAACAGGCACTTTTGCTCAATCGGAAGGTGTGGATCGTGGAGGGAAAACCTGAATTGCGGCGGGTAGAAAAAGAAGCCAATTTGTACAAAATTTCGTTTATGGGTACAAATGACCTTGCCCTCGCGTATCGTAAAGCCAAGGTCGTTGTGTCGAGATCTGGATATAGCAGTTTGCTTGATTATGCTGCAATTGGTTGTGAAAAGCTGATTCTCATACCCACTCCTGGCCAAACAGAACAGGAGTATCTTGCTAAAAGACTGTCTAAGAATCATATAGCCGTTTCCCAGCCTCAATCTGCGTTTGCCCTAAGTCAATGCCTACAGGAGGTCGAACATATGAAAGGGTTTCCGCTTGCTTCTCATCCAAAGCGTATGAAGCAGGTGGTAGATTGCTGGTTGGAAAATATACAGGGAGAATAGGTAGCAAGAGTTGAATTTTATCAGATTGTCAGAAAGATATTGATAAAGCCCTACCTTTTGTTCCTATTTTTTCGGAATTTACTATATATTGAGGCATCATTGGCCATTCATACAAAAAGCGAAATACAGTGAAACTTTCCAACGAACTAAAAGTCGGTATCTTTGCCCTCGTTGCCCTTCTGGCATTTGTGATAGGGATGAACTACATGAAGGGAACCAACGTATTTAACAACTCTCTTATCTTATATGCCAAATACGAAGATGTACAGGGGCTGATAAAAGGAAATTCGGTCATGTTTAAGGGGATTAAGATTGGCAAGGTGGCCAAGATGGGTCTAGAAGGCGAAGATGTATTGATTACGTTGGAGATAGTGGAAGATATTGGAATTCCAGCAGACTCTAAGGCGGAGATTTTTAATTCGGATCTTCTGGGGGCAAAGGCTGTGCAGATTGTGTTTGGAAAATCAGAGAAGCCCATCGAGACGAATTCCTATATTGAGGGCACCATCGAACAAACCATGTTTGCGAAGGCAGGGGGTATGGTTGATAAGGTAGGAGAAAAGATTCCTGATGTGATGGATAAGTTGGAAGACTTTGTGAAGAAGCTGACGGATAGCACCAATAAGAAGGGCGTAAACGAGATGCTGGGCGATTTTAAGGGCATCCTAGAAAATACCAACAATATCACCAAGGATATTGCCGCAATGGATCTTCAGAATACCGTAAAAACCTTGGCCACTTCTGCGAATAAGCTATTAGATGGGTTGAATGAGACCAAATCTTCCTTGGATGGCCTCCTACAAAATGCAGAGAAGGCTTCGGCCGATTTCCCCGAATTGACCAAGGATTTGAAGAAGGTTACGGAGAGTGCGGATAAAACGATGGCCGACCTTTCGAAACTTACTGCTAAGCTAAATTCAACCGATAATAGCCTAGGGAAATTGTTGAATGGGGATGAACTGTATGGAAATCTTGAACTGGCTACTAAGAAGGTAAATACTTTATTGGATGACGTTAAGGAGGATCCTAAACGTTATGTGCCGAATGTGTATGTGATTGAACGGAGGAAGAAGGAAGATAAGAAGAAAGACTAAGTTGCCTTATTAGCCGAAATAACGAACGATATAACAATGCTGATTCTTACGGATATTGACACACTTTATAGAGTTGCTACCCAAGGAGAACTTTATAAGGGTGGGAAAACTATGCGCCAAAGCTGTGCAGTAGATAAAGCCTATGTGGTATTGGATGAGGGGAAGATTCTGGCGATTGGGCATATGGAAGATTGGGATCCTGATGATTATCCCAATGCGGAATGCATCAATTGTGCGGGTCGAATCGTGATGCCAGGCTTTGTGGATAGCCATACGCATCTCGTTTTTCCACGAACACGCGAGCAGGAATATGTGTATCGCATCAAGGGGATGAGCTATGAGGAGATTGCAAAGAAGGGAGGCGGGATTTTGAATTCGGCTAAGAGTTTGGTGAATATATCGGAGGAGCAGTTGTTGGAGGAATCCTTGGAGCGGATGCAGGAGGTATTGGGCTTTGGTACGACAACCATTGAGATTAAAAGCGGTTATGGGCTGACGCTAGAAGGAGAGTTGAAGCTGTTGCGGGTCGCCAATGCATTGCGTAAGCATTCGCCTATTGGCATCAAGACGACCTTCTTGGGAGCGCATGCTATCCCGATGGAGTATAAGCACAATCGGCAAGCCTATATAGACTTAGTTTGTGAGGAAATGCTGCCCCAAGTAGTGGAGGAAGGATTGGCGGAGTTTATAGATGTGTTTTGTGATACGGGCTTCTTCACAGTGGAGGAAACCGAATATATCCTTAAGAAGGGAGCCGCTTATGGTTTACGAGGAAAGATCCATGCGAATGAATTGGACTTCTCGGGTGGGGTTCAGGTAGGAGTGAAGATGGGAGCCTTATCCGTAGACCATTTGGAGCGAAGTGGGGCAGAGGAGATTGCAGCTTTGAAAGGCTCAGAGACGGTTCCTGTATTGCTGCCTACAGTTGCGTACTTTTTGGGTATCGACTATGGGCCTGCACGTGCCATGATAGAGGCCGATTTGCCCTTGGCCTTGGCTACAGACTATAACCCAGGTTCTTCGCCTGGGGGAAGTATGCCTTTTGTGATGTCATTGGCCTGCACCCAAATGAAAATGTTGCCAGAAGAGGCTCTGTGTGCCTCCACCTTGAACGCGGCTTACGCCCTACGAATGTCCGACTCGATTGGTTCGGTAGAGGTAGGTAAGCAGGCCGATTTGGTGATTACCAAGCCTATAGATTCGCTGGCTCGTATTCCGTACTCGTATTCGAGTAACCTCATTGATACCGTCATTATCAAAGGCGAGGTCGTTCATCGTAATAGATAGCGCAAGTTTAGGCTTTTGGCCGCGTTAAATCTTTGCCTGCTTCCGTCAGCATCTTCCAATCATCCTTTCTAAAGGTTACCGCTAACCAAATGAAGAGCGGGAGGATCATGGTTGTCCCAAGGTTATTGAGGGCGAAGATGGCATTTATCCTTTGGACAATCATGCTACTTCCTAAAGGAGCTTGTCCCATCCATCCAATTCCATTGAACTCGAAGGTTAGGCGTATCCATATCTTGAAGAAGATGATGGCATTGATGAGTATAAATCCTAGGATGAGGGGAATTGGGAGGCGTTTTAAGGGGATAGGGCTTGCGAGTATGAGGGAGATTAAGAGGATGGTAGATAGATAGCCAATGAACCAACTATTGACAGGAAATTGGTGCGCCTGCACTTGATTAGAGCCTTGTTGTTTGGCCAATGCAATCTGGTCTGTATTGGCAATCATGATATTGATATCATAGGGATTGGCTTCGGTAGGGGGGATTTCTTGGAAGCGGGCATATCCCTTTTGCCCGAAATTCTCGAAGAAATAGGTAGAGATATTGCGGATGTATCCACCATAACTTTTATCAACGGTACCCCATAGTATGGTCAAAAGGGTATAGATGATGAAAAATCGAATGATGAACTGGACGATAGGATTGGATAGGGAAAACATGGGTGGGGGATTTCAGTAGAGACAGAAAAATGAAGTAAGGCCGTTTGGTGTGATGCGCTTGTTTAGGCTTTGCTTGCAGGTTCAGGTAGGGGAGCACTGGTTTGTATCCATCTTGCCCAGAATAATACAGCGAGTAGGATAAAGATGACTTGCCATACCTGCATGTGCATGATATCGAATGCAGCATTCCAATAAACCCCTGTTAAGAATAGGCTTACTACACGAAATAGGTTGATTAAGAGAAGAGCGAGTACGCCCCATCCAATCCCCTTTAGTTTTGCCCGCCATGAAGCATTCGGAAAGGCAATTACTGCAGAGCAGAAGAGCGCGATAGGCTCAAGGGCATCACATCCTCGTTTTACCCCAATTGAGAACACCTTAGAGAAGATGGTATCTCCCTCTGTGCTCGTTCCTTGTCCTAAGAGATTGAGGAGGAAGCTACCTATTTTGGCATTGGCAATGACGACGGGTTCAAATACGTATTTGGTAAAAGCGGGGGTTGTCCAAAGGAGGTAGAATGCCCCCATTAACACAGCAAATACAAGTACAAACAAATAGATAGGGTATTTTTCTGCCCAAGTAGTTGCTAGAGAGAAGCTACTGGCTTTGGAGGATTGTTGTTTACTAGAGGAAGCCGACTTCTTTTGAGGCTTGTTTGGCTTTTTCTTGCTCATAATCTTTAGGCTTGGTAAGTAAAGAGGTATCTGTGCTTGGGTTGTTGGCACAAAGATATAAGAAAGTCCGTGGAATGAGAAATTTCTACCAATCGGGTTGGTCGCCATTGCTGGCTTGTCCTTTGGCTTTCTTTGGGAGTTGTTGAAGGAATTGAATTTCGTTCTCACGCATTCCTTCTAAGAGCCTACGTGCTTGATCTAGGGAGAGGGTATCAGTGGGAGATTGGTCGCTTGATTCTTCGGTAGGGTCATTGTCTATCGTTAAGGTTATGATAGGAACCCCTTCTATATTTGGGTTATTCTGATCGGAAGGGTCGGGATCTTCGGATTCCTCTTGGTCAGGATCGTTTGATTCCTCCTCAGAATCTTCCTCCTCATTTTGTTCTTCGTTATTGCTATCCTCATTGTTCTCTTCCTCTTCGTTTTGAGGGGGAGGATTTATGTGGAGGGTGTCTGAATGATTGATGGAGCTTTCTTGGTTCTCAGGTTCCTCTTCTGGCTCCTCGGGTTTTAGGCGTTTTCGGAGGAGTTCATAGTTGAAGCGTGCCTCCTCATTGTCGGGATTGTATTGGAGGGATTTTCGGAAATCCCTTAAGGCCTCTTCGTATCGGCCCTCTCTCACGTGCAAAACGCCGATTTGGTTGTAGGATAGAGAGGATACTTTTGGTTCACTGCTTGATAAGCCTTGTCGGTAGAAGCTAAACGCCTGTTCGATCGAATCTAATGCCTCATAGCATTGCCCAATATTGTAATGGATGCTTTGGGACATTTTGGGGTACTTATAGATTGCTTCCTTATAGTACTGTATGCTTTCAATGTATTTGCCCTCTGCAAAATGCTCTTTTGCGAGAATCAATGGATTGCTATCACTGCCTATAATCCAGAGAATTGCGATGAATAGAAGGGTCTTTTTCATTGCTTTTGAACGGGCATATAAAACATACTAAAGCCTAAAGTAAGAAAAGAAATCAGGAGAAAAAACTGGTATTTGTTATTCTTAACGCGCTCCCTCTTGGTCGCTAGGGGAGCCGATGAGAGGCGTTTGATTTGGTCGCGTAAAGGATTTAGGTTCTTGAATTGGGCATCAAGGCGTATGTAACGCGTATTGAAGGCTGAAGCGAGTTCTTGTAAGGGTTGATCCTCCAATTTGGAGACAGCAATTTGTCCATCGGGGTATTTTTTGTAGCCCTTTTTGCGGCCTTTTTGGAGTTTGGGGACTGCTGCTCCTTCGTCTGTTCCTACCCCTACGGTAAAGACCTTTATATTGGCCTGTTGGAGCCTGTCGATGATAGACATATAGGTTTCACCGTGGTCGCCTCCATCAGATACGAGGATGATGGCACGGTTCATTTCGTCTCGGGTCTTTTGAGAGTCGATGAGTCGTTCGAGTGCCATTCGGAGGGCTTGTCGGTAGTTGGTGCCCTTGTTGGAGAATTGTTCGGTGGTGGCTAGGTCGAGGAACATCGAAACGGACTGAAAGTCTTGGGTGAGGGGGCATTGTACATAGGGATAGGCCGAGAATACAATGAGCCCAATACGGTCTCCCCTTAAGTCGTAAATCAGTTTTTTGAGTTCCTTTTTTATTTTTCCGAGCCTAGAAGGCCGAAGATCTTCTGTATTCATGCTAGAGGAAACATCTAGCAGGATGTATATCTCTCTTCCTAATACGTCTACATTTTGGTCTTTGGCATCCCAATAGGGGCCAATGAGGGCGAAGAACATGAGGACAATTCCTACGAGGCGTAGGAGGAATTTGAAGAGGGCATTTCCCCGAGAGTAGGTATCTCGTTCGAACCAATGGCGTGTAATGGCATCTACCCTTCTATACACATAGTATAGAATTGCGAGGCATAAAGGTAGTCCAAATAGCCAAAGAATATATTCAGGGAATGCAAACTGCATGTATGCGTATTTTCAGATAAAATTAGTCTTTTCTTCTAAGAATTAATAATGTCGTTTCTAGGATCAAGCGCATCTCTTAGGGTCTCGCCCAATAAGTTGAAGGAAAGTATGGTGAAGAAGATCATGAGGCCAGGGAAGAGGGCAACCCACCATTTACTTGCTATGCCTGATTGTTTGGCGACAGTTAGAAGTTCGCCCCAGAAGACGTATGTTTCGGTGGGTACGCCTAATTCGAGGAAGGCGAGGTTGGTGACAACTAGAATGGTAGAAGCGATGATCAGGGATACAATGATGAGCACAGGAGGGAAAGCATTGGGGAGGATGTGGCGAAAGATGATTCGGCTTTCGGAGGCTCCCATTGCTTTGAGGGCTTCTATATATGTGAGGCTTCGAATTCTCATGACCTCTAGTCGGGTGACCCTTGCAATTGCTGTCCATGCGCTAATGGATAGGAGAATGATAAGCCCAATTAGGGTGTTTCGAGGGAGGATAGCTGTTAGGGCAATGATGATCATGATGCCTGGGAGGGCTGTGAGGCCTTCGGTGATTCGGGTGAGGTATGTATCTATTGGGATGGCACTTTCTTCTTTTAGGTAAGGGATATAGGAGAGTCCATTGCCTAAGAGGTATCCGAAGATGAGGCATAGGCTGAAAACGAGAATGACTTTTAGGGTATCCCATAGGAGCAGGTCTTCTGGATCTTTCGGATAGGGTATGTGGAGGGCGTAAAAGTATCCTAGAAATATTCCGATGATGATTCCTAATAGGATGCCTCGGGTATTTCGGAGGTGGGCGTCTCCATAGTATCCTGCAATTGCTCCTAGGGTTAGCCCAATCATGAGGGCGATAAGGGCCACCATTAGGCCTAGGAGGAGAGCTGTTCTACTGCCATGTATTAAAACGCCTAGGATATCTTTGTCTTGGGTGGTTCCGAGGAGGTGTCGGAACTTACCTGTTAGCAGCTCTCCGCTTCCTTTGTCCTCATATACCAAGTTTATATTTCCACGGTATTGGGGTTTGAAGGGATGCATGAAGCCCGACTTTGGTTTTCCTTTTTCATTGAGATGGAATTGGTCGATAATATCATTGGAACCATATGGGATTAATGGCCAGATGACATATTCGAGTTGGAGCTCTTGCCAATTGACTTTGGAGAAGGATTGGGCGCGCCCCGCTTTAGGGTTAAATAGGCTATCTTGACTGGTAGTAAAGGCGGGGTAGTAGGATTTGCCCTTGTGCTTACAATAAAGGGGTTTGTCATTGGCAATGATATCTGCGAATAGGGCGAGGAAACATAGGAATATGATGAACCCAACTGCCCATTTGGCTTGGCGACTCTTTTTAATCTGGAGCCAGATTCGCTTGTAAGGATTGATTTCTACAGGCATGATAGAAGAGTTAGGATAATTGGATTCGGGGATCAGCGAGCTTGCTTAGGATATCTGCTATGAGGAATCCGAGTATGGTCATGATACTGGTAAGCATGACAATTGCCATGATGATGGGTAAATCTCCATCCAGTGCTTCCAGAAAAAGGAGTCTTCCCATGCCTGGTATTCCAAAGATTGTTTCTATGATAACGGAACCGCCCACGAGACTAGGGAATGTATAGGCGAATAGAGCGAGTATGGGGAGTAGGGCATTTCGAAATACATGTTTGAATGCGATTCGTTGTTTGGAGAGACCTTTGGCTTTGGCTGTTCGGATGTAGTCTTGCTGCATATTTTCTAGCATAGACAAACGCATGCTTCTACTCAGGAGGGTAAAACTGCCGTATGTGTATGCAATGAGCGGAAGAGCCATATAGCGGAATGTATACGTTTGGTCATCGAATGAAGGGGCAAACCAATTGAAGATATCGGGGTTTGCGAAGAGAAGGATTAGGAGGGTTGCGACGAGGAAACTAGGGATTGCTCGGAGTCCGAAAAGGAGGATGCCTGATATACGGTCTACCCATTGTCCTTTATACATAGCTGTATAGATTCCTAGCGGAATGCTGATGAGGTATGCGAGCAAGATAGATAGGATACTGAACCTAAGAGATACCGCCAAGGAGTTGAATACTACTTTTGAGACCTTGCGGTTCTTGTATGAGTAGCCAAAATCTCCCTTTGTGACTAGGCTTGTAATCCAATGGTGGTATTGGTTGTTTGTGCCATGCCATTGGAGGGCTGGAACGAATCGTTTCCATTGGCTCTTTGGTTGGGAAAGGGCTTGGAAGGCGGTGTTGAGCTTGGTGAGATCGGTATGTAGGGAAGGAGGGAGGGGAGCATACAATTCGTCTAGGGTATGGAGAAGGGTTTGGGTGTCATCAATGGAAGCAGTTTGGGTGATGGAGTTAAATTTGCTTCGTGCGGTTATTTGAGCTTGTTCGAACTGTTGTTTGGAGATGTGGAGGGAAGAATCCCATTGGGCGTGATTGAGGGTATTTAGGGATTGTTGGAGTTGTTGGGAGTAATTTTGGACGATTGTCCAATCTCCATTTAGGGCGAGTCTTTGTTTGAGGATTCGTTTTTGGTGGTTATCGTATACCTTATGCAGGGTATCAGGATCTGCAAGAGACTTTATTGAACAATAGAAGACAGGTAAATTCTTTTTATATTTCTCAATACACTTGATATCAACAGGGAAGAATTGTTCTGTTATACTTTGCGCTTCTATTGCCTCTTGGAGGCACTTTTCGGGAGTACCTTTGAGAGAAGCGAGTAGAAATACGACAATTGATATGAGTAAGATAGAAAATAGGCCTTTTAGCAGGCGTGAGAGTATATACTTTAGCATGAATTACATATAGTACTTGATGAGGGTTTGGGCTTTTGTATTGATGGGTGTTATGGTTCAATATAGTAATAGCTGAAGTATATCAAAAAGGAAAAGGGGAAAACGCAAAAAACTTCAAAAAAAATGAGATTTTTCGGAGGGA
>Ga0163111_10002125_pt1 | contig 12456 bp, 11 predicted proteins | sample CRUFie1St18metaG_FD_109645 | JGI IMG/M metagenome (GOLD analysis project Ga0163111, IMG submission 109645) | Marine microbial communities from the Costa Rica Dome - CRUD Field 142mm St18 metaG | ecosystem: Environmental > Aquatic > Marine > Oceanic > Photic zone | place: Costa Rica: the Eastern... | reverse complement strand
CTCAGCGGATAGAGCAACTGCCTTCTAAGCAGTCGGTCGTAGGTTCAAATCCTACTTGAGTCGCCTTGTCGTTGTGGCGGAATTGGTAGACGCGCTGGTTTTAGGTACCAGTGTCTTTATGACGTGGAGGTTCAAGTCCTCTCAGCGACATTTTTTACGGAGGTTAAATGCTGAATAATGTTATCAGCGAGATGCAAACAATGCAATGTAGAATTGACAAGCACTAGTAAAATTCATTATTGTGGTTGTTCTAATCAGATGTGGGTCAGAGATGATCAAGTTGGAGCTAACGATTTAAGTAACGTTGTCTTGACAAACCACAAAAAAAGTGTTAAATATAACACAATCCTATCGGATTCTGATTTAAAATATCAGGAAGAACGTCGTAAAAGACGAGTAAGAAAAATTAATTTTGAGGAAAGATGAAGTATCACCTATACGATGACAAAGAAAAACATCAAGGAACGTTTGAGTCATTGGAAAAGTTGAGAAACTTTTTGTGTCAGGTAAAATATGACAACGATGATAAAACTTATATGGCTGATACTTTTGACTACATCAAATCTATTAAGTGGCATTGGGATATGGAAGATAGTTGACACCATCTGAATATTCCATTATAATTTAATCAATTGAACAACATTATGCAAATTTTCCTAGACACAGCTGACTATAAAGAAATTGAAGATCGTTATGAAACTGGTTTAGTTGCTGGTATTACCACCAACCCAACACTAGTTCGTAAGTCTGGTGTAAATTACTTTGATTTTATCCGTACCCTCTCAAATGAATTTCGTTTTGAAAGTATCTCTGCAGAGGTTGATGGAAATAATGCTGATGAAATGATTAGTAATGCTGATAAGTACATTGCTATTGGATCTGAAGTTACTATCAAACTTCCTCTTACTAGAGAAGGTCTTATTGCATGTAAGGCACTTACTGAGCAAGGAGTAAAAACAAATGTTACACTTTGTTTCTCTGTTGCACAGGCAGCGATGGCAACATTAGCGGGTGCTACGTATATCTCACCTTTTGTAGGTCGTCTTAACGACAATTCATTTAGTGGTGTTGAACTTGTCAGAGCAATCGCAGGACTATATAATGTTCAGGGTCGTAAGACCAAAATTTTAGCAGCATCTTTGCGTGATGTACATCACGTTTCTAGATGTTTTTCTTATGGAGCGAGTGTAGCTACACTACCTACTAAAATATTTGATAAGATGTATAATCATGTGTTGACAGACGCAGGTCTTGCAATTTTTGAAGAAGATTTTAAGAACTTAAAAGCATGATAACAATTTACTCCAAAACAGGTTGTCCTTATTGCATCAAACTTATAAAAGTTATTGAGCATGAGGAGTTAAACCATGTTGTGTATCAACTAAACGAAGATTACACTAAGGAGGAATTTTATGATAAGTTTGGAGAGGGATCAACCTTTCCACAACTTGTATTAGATGGCATTCATCTAGGTGGATGTCAAGAGTCCATCAAACATATGCAGAAAGAAAAAATTTGTTGTCAGTTATGAAAGAACTAAGTGTTGAGGATTTTGAGAAAGACTTTGATTCTTATATGGACAGAATTGAAGCAGGAGAAAAATTTATTATCAGGCAACCAGACGGTAGAGCAGTTGTAGCTGTGCCAGCTAAAGAACTGGCACCTGCAACCGAGCACATGACCGATGATGAGTGGTACAATATGTACAACAACCATGAAGAGGCATCATGACTAAACCAGACGTTATCTTAGAGCGTTATCCTTATCGCTACGTTGAGTGTGGAACACTTGACAATGGATTTCCAGACTACCGCATCCAAAAATTCAATACTTGGAGTGGACGTTACAATGACATGTACCTCCTAGACAATGGAACTCAACTTGATTATGCTATGGAAGACTTCCAGTATACCAAGTGGTTAGATCCAGATCCAGAGGTAACAGCATATCCTAGAAAATCAGACACTTGTAAATCACCTTACCTAGAATCATGAGCGTTAAATCACAATTAGAAAAAGCAGAATCGGCAGTCCGTCAAGCATTGATTGCTGCATTGGCGGAAGGAGAAGATGAGTATCTAACAGAATTGTTTGATACACTTAATAATGTCCGTGACTTAAAAACTAAAGTCAATAATACTATTAGGTTTACGGATAACACAGAGGATTATTACGACAAAATCTGCACAAACGAATCTTTGGATCTGAATCTATCAGACTTAGTTATCAGTACAAAAACAGGAAAAGATTTGGATGTTATGGACAACGTTATTGATTTTCCAATTAATTTTTCAGATACCAAACCTGGCTTAACCGATTAACCTTTAATAAATACTTCTAGCTTAGTATAACTGTCTTCAGGACTAGAAGTATGTCAAAAATTCTTGCGAACCAGATCGCTAATTATGGGGATGATGCGCCTATTGAGATCAAAGAAGGTCTCAATATCCCTGCTGGAAAACCCATTCAAGCTGCTGGTAGCTCAGGTTCTTCTGGTCAGGTCTTAAGTACAACTGGTACCTCTATTGCATGGGTGGCAGTATTTGATGGTGACTATGGTAGTCTTAGCAATAGACCTACCATCCCTGCAGCACAGGTGCCATCAGATTGGGACGCAACAGGTGGTGTTGCAAGAATTTTAAATAAACCAGTAGTTCCTGCTCAACCAAGTATTACCACGGCAACTGCAGGAACTCCTTCTTTATCATATAACAGTGTTAATGGAGAGTTTACATATACTCCTCCTGATCTTTCTAACTATGACACTGCATTTGGTTGGGGTAATCATGCCACTGCAGGATATCTAACATCATTGGGTGATGCTGCTGGTGTTACCACGGCTAAGATCTCTAACTGGGATGATGCACATAGTTGGGGTAACCATGCTAATGCAGGATACTTAACAAGTTATAGTGAAACTTCTACCTTACAACAGGTAGTTGACAGAGGTAATACCTCATCAAGTATTGCATATTTTACGAACAAATTATATTTTAAAAACGCATTTGATACACTGACTGAGTTACAGGCAGTTAATGCTAATACTTATCATGGTATGTTTGCTCATGCTCATGACACAGGACATGGATATTTTGCACATGCTGGTGCATGGACACAGTTAGTTGATACATCATCTTCTATTGATGAACTAGGAGACGTTGATCTGTCTTCTGCTCCTAGCGATGGCTACGTTCTTAAGTGGGAACAATCTTCTAGTTCTTGGAAAGCACAACCAGACTTAGTTGGTTCTGGTGGATCTGGTATTGTTCTTGGTGATCTTTCTGTTAGCACAGCATCTGCATCTGGTGGTGGATCCTTAGTTTATGGTAATACAACTGGTGTATTTACATATACTCCTCCAGATCTTTCTGGTTATCTAACTTCAGAAACTGATCCTGTATACAGTGCATCTCCTGCAGCAGGTATTCTTTCATCTCATATCTCCAACTGGGATACAGCATATGGTTGGGGTAATCATGCTAGTGCAGGATATTTGACTGCGGTATCTTTAAGTCTTAATGGTCTTACTGATGTATCATATAACCAAGCAAACCTCAATACTGGTGATAGTATTGTTTGGAGTGGTACACAGTGGACAAGAACAACACAACAATTCATAACTTCTTATACAGAAACTGATCCTGTATTCAGTGCAGCAGCAGCCTCAGGTATTACAGCAACAGATATAGATAACTGGAACACAGCATATAACTGGGGTAACTACGCACCAAACGGAGCACTCAATTTAAGTGGATCCGCAGCATCACTCAAGATTAATAATACAGCTGGAACTGGGTATGCAATGTTTGACTATGCTGCAGCAAGTAACGCATCATATCAACTTCCTGCATTACCATCAACTAGTGGAGATGTTCTTTCTTGTACAACTGGTGGTGTTATGTCATGGGTTACACCAACAGGAGGTGGAGGTGGTGCTAATGTAACCATTAGTGATACTATTCCTGCTGGTACTCCTACTGCTGGTGATCTTTGGTGGGAGAGTGATAAGGGTCGCCTTAAAGTTTACTATACAGATACCAATAGTTCTCAATGGGTTGATGTTAATCCACCACTTAAACCATCATTATCATCTGACGCTCCTGCAACTGCTAGTTCTGCTGGTGTTGTTGGTGATATTAGATATGATTCTAGCTATGTGTATATCTGTATCGCTACTGATACATGGAAGAGAGCAGCAATTGCTACATGGTAATTCTAAATACTACGGAAGGAGCATCTTAAGAAATGGCAATTAATTTTCCTGCAACGGCAGGGCAACCAACTAACGGTTCATATACTTACACGGTAGCAGGTATTACTTACTCGTGGGATGGGTCATCATGGACAGCAGCAGGAGCTGGTGCGAGTGCAACTGATAGAAGTTTATTCAGTGTCAATACTAACTCTGCTGGATCTGCAGCTCTTTCTTACGACAATAACACTGGAGTTTTTAGTTATACTCCTCCTGATGTCAGTGTATTATCAGGTCCTAATATTAACGATGGTTCTGGTAGTGCACTAGATGCAGACCTTTTGGATGGACAACATGGATCATACTATCAAGATGCTGATAATCTAAACGCAGGAACAGTTCCTAATGCAAGATTGAGTGGTTTAGGCACACCATATGATATTGACATTAGTGGTAATGCTGCTACAGCTACCAATGTTTCTAGTGGTCTTGGTGGATTAACAGGTGTAACTATTACATCACCACAGAACAATGAGGTTCTTACATATACTGGAAGTGCTTGGGTAAACTCTGCGGTTTCTGTAACTGGATTGCAAGGAAGAGTTACATCTTCTACAACAGTAGCTCTTGCTAATGGTGCTATTGGTAATAGTAGTATTTCTACAGCAAATACATATTCTTTATTGAAAATTGAAACATCTCATGCTGCATGGGTAACTCTTTATAGTAGTACAGGTGCTAGAACAAATGATGCTGGTAGACTTAGAACTACTGATCCTACGCCTGGTTCTGGAGTTCTTGCAGAAGTTATCACTACTGGTGGAGTATCACAGTGGATTACACCAGCAGTTCTTGGTTTCAGTGAAACTCAAAACAATACTACTTACGTTAAGATCGTAAATGATAGTGGTTCTACAGTGAACTTACAAGTGACTCTCACATATGTTCAACTAGAGGCATAAGATGATTTGGCCAATCCCTATATCAGAAAAGACTTATATTGTAACACTCCATAAGCACGAAGATCTGGAGCAGTTTTATGATGATATGAGTGATTATCATTTAGTAATGAAACGTCCTATGAGTAGGAACACACATTACAAAATGACAGCGGAACAGGCAGCAGCATTACGTCAAGATCCTAGAGTATGGGATGTGCAATTACCACCAGAAGAACGTGGTATGAAAATGTTTAGAGATGTTATTAACTACACTCCTTATAATATTAACGGAGACTTTTGGAAAAATATTTTTACTGGAACTATAAACACTAACGATAGACAGTGGGGACACGTACATTGTGCTGGTGATACTACACAGAGAGGTAAAACACTTTTTGGAAGAGATGGAATCAATCTCCTTACTGGAAATTCTGTAGATGTTTTCAACGATGGTAAGCATGTTGATGTGGTTATCTGTGATGATCCAGTATCTTCTGACTGTAGTGAATGGTTCAGTCCTACCACAGGTCTATCTAGATTTGTAGAATATGATTGGTATAGTGAACTGAATACTCTCGTGGGAAATATTGATGATGACGGTGAGACTTTACCTACAGGATCATATCCAAACTATGTTAACAATGCTACCAACACAGAGAGCCATGGTGTACACGTTGCTGGAACAGTAGCAGGACAACACTATGGGTGGGCAAGAGAAGCAAACATTTATAGTATGCAAGTCCTTGGTAATACTTCTAACCAAGGTACACCTGTACCAGATCTATTGATCTTTGATTACCTAAGAGCTTTCCATAGAAACAAGGCAATCAATCCTGATACTGGTATGAGAAATCCAACTATCACAAATCATAGTTGGAGTTATGGTTATCCTTTAGATGATATATTAGAGAAAGCAAGTCTTGATCTTAGTGATATCTCACAAGTAAATTACAGAGGCACGACTTATAATAGTGGTAGTCCTAATCCATCTGGTTGGGACTGGGCAGGACTAGAGAAAGATTTTGGTTTTGCATCTAATAAAATGAGACTTAATGCAGATAACGCATCAGTTAGAGCTGATATTGAGGATGCTATTAAAGAAGGTATAGTTGTTATTGGATCTGCAGGTAATAATAATTTTCATATGGTTGCTGATGGCGATCCTGATTATAATAATACAGTAACAGTTTTAGGATTAGGAACAGTTTTTTATAATAGAGGATCCACTCCTGCTAATTCTTTGAACGCTATTAATGTTGGAGCTCTATCAAGTTACAAAAACTTTAGAAGATCTACTTACTCTAACTTCGGACCTTTGGTTGATGTATTTGCACCTGGCGATAATATTATTTCTTCTTACAATTCAAATGGACAATCTGATGGTAAGTATGGTGCCAATGATTATTACCAAGCAATTAGTGGTACTAGTATGGCATCACCACAGGTAACAGGTGTGATCGCTTGCTTAGCTTCTTACAAACCTAGGTTCAATCAAAGTGATGCTAAAGATTACTTAGATAAATTTAGTATCTTCAATGACATGACATTTGATACTGGGACTGGTGGTAATGTACCAGCTGCAACATTTGATGTAACAGTAGTAAACGTAGGATTTTCATATCAAGCAACTGGTGGATCTGACAGACTAGGATCTGTGAGTGGAGGAGGTTTTACAGTAACTTTATATGTTGGAGACACTATTAATTTTAACTTATCAAATGTTGCTGGTAACCATCCATTCTTTATTAGAGAAGCAGATGGAACTACAAACGTAAGCACACCAACTGCTACTGGTCAAGGTTCTACTGGTAACGGAACAGTATCATGGACACCAAATACAGCAGGATCATACAGATACGTATGTGGTGCTCATCCTAGTATGGTAGGAATAATTTATGTAAACAATCAACCATCTATTCAAGGAACATTTGCTGACAATACTTGTAAGCAAGGAAGTCCTGACAAGTATCTGATTGCTAAGAATCCTAGACAGGATGTAACAGGAATGACGTTTAATCAGGTTGGTGGTAGAAACAGTACTGAAGGTGGTCTTACATTTCCTAGATCTCCAATGTTACATAGAGCAGCACCTGCTCCAACACCTAAGACATTTACATTACAAGTAACTAATATTGGTGCAAGTAGTTATGTGTTCAATGGTAATGATAGATTAACTAATCATGTTGATGCATCAGATCCAACACTTAATTTTAATTTGAATGATACGATAGTATTTCAATTTAGTATCTCTGGAAGTCACCCATTTCATGTAAAGACAACTCAGACAATTGGAACCAGCAACAACGTTACTACTGGAACTATAACAAACAATGGACAACAAACTTTGGATCTAACTTGGGACACTGCTGGAGTGACACCTGGCACATACTACTACATCTGTAGATTCCATAGTGGTATGTCAGGTCCTATCATTATTTCGTAAGGCATAAATAAGTCTGAGCACTAGTATCTAATTGGCAAGTTAAATGGCTGATCGTTTTCCGTTAATTGTAAACTCTACCTCAAGGAAGATTGAGGAACTGGTATCGGGTGACAATTTAGAACTGACTGGTAATGGTTTAATTATCAGTGGAGATTCTGGCGCGGGTAAATATCTGACAAGCGATGGCACTACAGTTTTTTGGGGATTGCCTGGTGATGTTTATCTGACTCAGACTCAGACAGTTACAAATAAAACATTTGAAAATTGTACCATAGCTGGTAGTCTTAATACTATTACCAACTTACCAAATACTGCTCTCACAAACTCTGGAATTAATATTAACGGTGTTAGTGTTCCTCTCGGTGGTAGTGTAACTACACCAGACAACAACACAACTTACAGTATTTCCGCACAAGACGGTTCTATTGCTTCTGAAGAAATTATTCGTCTAAGTGACTCTGCATCTCTTAATGATGATGTCACACTCATCGCTGGAACTAACATGACGATCAATAGATCGGGTGATGAGTTAACATTTATTTCTAGTTTTGTAGATACTGATACTGTCACTACATTGGCAGCACAGACTGGTGGTACTGCACAATCTGGAGCAATGATTATTGCTGCCTCTGGAGCAGCAACTGTCTCTCAGGATGCAGCTACTAAAACTATTACCATCAATGCTGTAGACACAGATACGATTACCAGATTAAGAGGTAGCACTGGTAACGCATATGTTGATGGTGACATTACATTTGTCGCAGGTGGTGCAACATCAATTACTCAGGGTGCTTTGCCAGCTCCTACTAGCACACCTACATTAGAAATTTCCTCTACTGATACTGTCACTAGACTTAAGGGTGGTACGACTGGTTCTCTTACCTCTGGTGATCTTACACTGGTTGGTGGAACGAACTCCACAGTAACACAAACTGGAACTACAATTACAGTAGACAGCACAGATACAAACACTGTGACCAGACTTGCTACTGGAACTAACGCTGTTCTAGCAGGAGATTTTAAATTTGTAGCTGCAGGTGCAGCAGGAATTAGTCAGTCTACCGTTGGTGGAGTAACTACTATTGAGATTAGTTCTGTCAATACTGACAGTGGTGCTGCTATCACAGCAGATGGTGGTATTCTATACAGTGGATCAAATATTTCTCTTAAAAATAATGCTAACCTAGTAGGTAACACTGTACTTAAATGGGATTCTGGTAACAGTCAGATTGCAAATAGCATCATTCAAGATGATGGATCTACAGTAACAATTGGAGGAGACCTTCTTGTAACAGGATCTCAAACTATTCTTGAGGTAGCTACTTTAAAAGTAGAAGATAATAATATTGAATTAAGAAAAGGAAATAGTCTAGTTGGTACTGATGGTGGTATTCAGGTCAATAGAACAACAGATGCTTCAGGTAATGTAACTTCTTATCAAAGATTAGAGTGGCATGAGTCAGCAGGTCACTGGAGAACTAGTGATGGATCACTACAGAAAGAAATCGTAAACGTATCTGACACACAGACACTATCAAATAAAACTTTAACCTCTCCTACTCTTACTGCACCTACTATTGGAGCAGCATCGGCAACATCAATTAATGGTCTTGAGATTACTCCTTGTGCATCATCTGTCTTGACATTTACAGATGGAAAAACATTAGAAGTTAAGAGAGATATATTATTAACTTCAGATAATAACTTAGCATCTATCACTGTAAACTGTAGAAATGGTGGTAACGTTGCATATACAGCAGATACTCTTGCGGTATTTAACTCCACAACTTCTGATCAGTTGAGAGGTTTGATTAGTAATACAACTGGTACTGGAAAACTTGTCTTCCAAGATGATCCAATCATCCTAACAGGTCTTACTACAACCTCTGCAGCACTGACTATCTTTAACACTAGTGCTTCATCTGTCACTCTGTTTGGTGCTGCTACTGGTATTACAATCGGAAATACTTCTGGAACAACAACATTAAATCACTCACTCCAAGTCAATACTGGTATTACAGCTGGTGTTGTTGCTGCTGGTGGTGGAGTCACAGGTGGTGATGTTCTGATTCATGGAACATTAAATGCTGACAAACAAGATATTTTAATCAGAGGAACACAGTCTGATCCAATGGCTGTAGGACGTGGTGCTGGTGCAGTTGCTACCAATACTCGTTTGGGTGTGGGTTGTTTGGACAACATAACTTCAGGATCTCAAAATACTGCTATTGGATACAGAGCACTTCTCTCTGCAAATGTCGGTGCTTCCAATACTGCAGTGGGTTCTAGGGCGTTAAACCAAACAGGAACAGGACAATCTAACGTAGCCGTGGGTAACGATGCACTACTTAGCAACACCTCAGGAGATAAAAACTGTGCTCTTGGTACACATGCATTAGAAAATAATGTTGCAGGTGCAGCGAACGTTGTGCTCGGACACTATGCTGGATATAACATGACAGGAACTGGTAATGTTATTATCGGTCCTGCAGATGATGAGAACTCTACCAACGCAACCTATCAACCTGATGATGTTGCAGGTGATAGACAATTAGTTATTGGATCTGGAACAGAAGCATGGGTAAAAGGTAATAATCAATTTAATGTAACTATACCTAAAGATCTTACCGTTGATGGTGACATGTTGATCCAAGGAGGATTGACTGTTAATGGTACTGTTACCAGCATCAACTCTAACATCATTCAGATTGACGATAAAAACTTAGAACTTGCTGCTGTTGTTACCACAAGTTTCTCAGCTACAACTCTTGATGGTAGTAATGTTATTACAGCGATTACACCAACATCAAACTTGATTCCTGGCATGGTTCTTGGTTCTACTACAGGTGGTATCAGCGTACCTGCAGGAACTACAATCGTATCAATTACTGATAACCAAGCAAATCTTTCTAACTCTGTTACTGGTACAGGGTCAGCAAACTTTACTGCATCAGGTCCTTCAGACACTGCTGCAGACGGTGGTGGTGTTATTGTTAAGGGTACAACACCTCATAGTATTCTATATGATAATAGAACAAACAAGTTCTTTACATCTACAGAAAACTTTGAACTAGCATTTGGTAAAGAATTCTTTATTAACAACCAGTTAGTTCTTTCTACTACAACTCTCGGTACAACTGTTGTTAACTCCTCTCTAACATCTGTTGGTGTTCTTGTAGGACCTTCTGGATCTCCTGCACTTGAGGTTGATGGAGCTGCAGTTCTTGGTGGTAGAGTTATTGAAAAAGTATTCAGTCAGTTCTCCACTAACTTTAGTATGACTGGCAACACTATCTCTGTCCCAACAGCGGGTGCTAACACAATTTGTGGAGCTACACCAACAACAGCAATCAACACTTGGGCGTTCTCTACTGCTGATCCAGATGGTAATTTATTACAAAATGGTCAGTCCATTACAACCACCTTAATTATTGATGCAAACTCTGCTGCTACATACGGTGACGGTTGCACTGTTGATGGAAACAACGTTGCAAATGGTGTACAATGGTCTGGTGGTTCACCACCATTAGCTACATCAAATACCGATATTCTATCTTTCATTATTCTAAAAGATAATGCTGGTGTCGTAAGAGTTTACGGACAAGGCAATACAGACTTCAGCTAAGGAGGTACATATAAATGCCAGTAAGTTTTAATAGTCCTCCACGGAACTTTTTCCTTTTAGGTTCTGGTGCACAACAAGCGTTAACAAATTTCTTTCAAACTGTCAATAGAACTACAGGAACAGATAGATTCACTGTATCTGACATTGCTTACAGTGATGTAGATCAGAAGTATATCTTAGCAGGCTCTGGAAAGGATTCAAACTCTGTATCTTTTGGTTGGTTGGAGAAACAAGATTATGATGAGACTGCCACTCCACCATCCAATGTACAAGATTGGAGACAAATATTTGAATCAACACTATCTCCTAAGAAAGATGTTACATTGAACTTCATGAAGCAAACTGATTCTTATGGAGGAGATATTATTATTGGTGGAAAGGTTAATGATATACCTTGGGTTGCTAGGTATGATACTAATGGAGCACAACAATGGGTATCGTCATCTTTTACTGGTGATTTAGAATACTTTGGTATTGCTTGTACCTCTAATGGTTACTATGCATGTGGACATAGAACTGATACTACTGGACTTCTAGGTATTGTTGAGAGTGGTTTTGTTGAGAAATGGAGTAACAATGGAATACCTCAATGGGGTAAGTCTGCTGTTCATGTAAATGGTTCGGTAAAATATAATGCTCTTGCGGCTAACGATAGAGGAGAGGTAGTTGTTGTTGGAGCAGTTACAGATCAAGCTTACGTGCAAGGATATGTTGCAAAGTTAGATTCAAATACTGGTGATGTTCTTTGGGATAAGACAATCAATAGTGGTAGAATGCCTTTTGGATTTGGTTCAAGGAATGACGTAGAAGTTAAGAATGTTTATATAGATGGTAAAGATCAAGTTTATGTTGTTGGCACTGAGTTTGGTGACACAGTTCCAGTTTATCAAAAAGGATTTATAATTAAATATTCTGCTGAAGGAAATTTAATCTGGCATAAAACAACTCCATCAGATGAAAATCAAGACTTTCTTGATCTCTGGTCAGACACACCAGTTGAACAGACAGTTGTTCTTTCTCGTGAGACAACTCCTGCAAATGGAAATACCAACTTGCAGTTGCTTAAGTATTCAAAGAATGGTGATATTGTTTTTAAGAGAAGAATAATAACAGATACAAATTTTGTACAACCGATAGCTGGACTAGATGGAGATCCATCTTTTTATTATATGCTCTTTGTAGAAAATCAGGATAATGTTGCTGCAGGAACATCTGAACATTATACCTTTGGTCAGGTAAGTGCATCTGGTAATGGT
>Ga0163111_10002122_pt1 | contig 12463 bp, 4 predicted proteins | sample CRUFie1St18metaG_FD_109645 | JGI IMG/M metagenome (GOLD analysis project Ga0163111, IMG submission 109645) | Marine microbial communities from the Costa Rica Dome - CRUD Field 142mm St18 metaG | ecosystem: Environmental > Aquatic > Marine > Oceanic > Photic zone | place: Costa Rica: the Eastern... | reverse complement strand
TGATTTTCAATCAGGGGAAGGTGAGTTTGTAGAGGGTATCTGGGTATGTGCCAAGTCAATACAAGGTCGTGCTTTCTATTTTGAGACTTATTTACCAGAATATGGTGCAATGTATGATAAATTGCCGATTTCTGCATTTACATCATCACCAAAGAAACCAGATCCTGATATGGATTTGGTAAATCTACAGTTTTGGAACTGTATGGACTATGATTTTACGGTAATTGTCAAGCAATTTGTCGCACCAATGGAGTGGGAATGTCGTACAAGGCATTTCGGCAACCAAAAAGGGCAGTACATTTGTACTTTAGACAACTATCACGGTGATTTTGACCAGATTGATGCCTCGACAAGTGAGATGCCTGATGAACATAAGTCATTTAATCTGATTGAACTTCGTAATGGGCAGTATTGTCTCTATCCAAACAACCGTTGTCGTATTTTTGACACCTCAATGACACCTGATCCAGTAAAAACACCTGATTTTAAGGTATCAACACGTATTTTTGAAGTTGAGAATGATGTAAATTGGGGTCGATTGGGTGATTGTGACGATTATTTCTGGACGACACCCGATGAAAGACGAGAAGAGTAAGTATATTTTACATTGGATTGGTCAATTATCTAAAATTCGACCAGAATTGGGTAATTTTGCAATATGTCCTTATGCATCAAATGCAAATTTTGTGATTATTGACGAAAAGTTAAGTCAAATTATGCCAAATGATGAATATAATGTTGTAATATATGTGGTTGAAGATGATATTGATGCAAATTTCTTATATGACGCAGTTGATGACTATAATCGTAACTATCCTGACTATAAATTCATTGCAGATCACGGAAAAACGAAGACTTATATACAAGGAATACAAACAAGTAACGGAAAATACAATCTTGTGCTCTGTCAACCTCGTCAGGAATTGACAGAAGCAAGAAAAAAACTCGCAAAAACAACTTATTATGATTATTGGGACAAAAATTACCTTGAAGAAGTGTTAGAAGATGATTATGAGGTCGTTGAAATTCAAATTTCACCTGAATTAGAATGAAAAATCAAGAAATGGGCAAACATTTACTTCTTGAGGTGTATGATGCAGAGTTTGATGCTCTGAATGATTACATTTTTCTTAAAGATTTGCTATTTAATGGTATTATGAAGTCAAAAAGTAGGATATTGAACACTTTTATTCATAAATTTGAACCATATGGGTGTACTATCGTCTTTGCACTCGCAGAAAGTCACGTTTCTCTTCATACGTGGCCAGAAAAAGGTTGTTTATCTGCTGATTTTTATACTTGTGGAGATAAAGATCCAAAAATAATCGCAAATTCTGTAATTAAAGGATTAAAATCAAAAAAACATCGAATCCGATTATTAAATCGTTGATGATTAGGTATAAATAAATCTAAAAGTACTATTTAATGGCGATACAACGCAAATCAAGGTCATTCAAAGATATAAGTTTTTCTTTTTCACCTCATCCAGTGACAAAAGACTTGCCTGTATTGATAAATGAACGTGCGATTGTAAGATCAGTGAGAAATTTAGTAGAAACAATACCAACAGAGAGGTTTTTTAACCCTTTACTTGGTACTGATATACGTGATTCTTTATTTGAAAATTTTTCTCGCTCCACAGTTACTATTATTGAGGATCAAATTCGTAATACTCTTGATATTTTTGAACCAAGAGTCAATAATGTGAATGTACAAGTAACTGCAAGACCAAATGATAATAATTTAGATGTGCTAGTATTTTTTAACATTAAGGGGACAGATCTACCTCCACAAAATTTTTCTTTTATGTTAGAACCAACGAGATAATATGCCTTTTACTCAATTTACAAGTTTCGACTTTGATGATATTAAAGTCCAAATTAAAAATTTTTTAAGATCAAATTCAAACTTTGATGGTTTTGATTTTGAAGGTTCTAATTTTTCGGTTTTAATCGATACTTTAGCGTATAATACTTATATCAATGCTTTTAATGCTAACTTAGTTGCAAATGAGGCATATCTTGATTCTGCTATTGTTAGGGAGAATGTAGTATCATTAGCACGTAATATAGGATACGTTCCCCGAAGTCGAAAAGCCGCTGTTGCAACAATTAAACTCGATGATATAGATTTAGGCACAACAAATGATAATACAACAAAATTTTTAAAATTACGAGCAGGTCTTGTATGTATTGGATCAGTTGAAAATACAACTTTTAGATTTTCTCTACCTGAAGATATTACGTCATCAAGAATAGTTGACATTGGTGGAAACTCATTTGCACAATTTGATGATGAAATTTCAATATTTGAAGGAACTTATTTGACAAGAACTTATCTTGTTGATGCATCCATAGATCAAAGATATATTATTGATAGTCCAGATATTGATACTTCAACACTTCGAGTATATGTTGGTGCTCAAGGTGAAACAAGTTTAGGACGAAAATACTCTCAAGTAGATAATATTCTTAGTTTATCAAAAACATCAGAGATTTATCTTGGTCAGGAAGTTCAAGATGAAAAGTTTGAAATATTATTTGGAGATGGTTTATTCGGTAAAGCATTAGAAAATGGTCAACGTATCATCGCAACTTATATTGTTACTGAGGGAAAAGATGGAAACGGACCAAGTGAATTTGATTTTCAAGGAACTTTTTCAAAAGATGATGGAACTTTCTTCACACCATCAGACACTGTTACAATAACTACCGTCTCTAATGCCACTGACGGGGCAGATGTTGAAAATGTGTCTTCTATTAAGTATTTTGCTCCAAGACTTTACTCAGCACAATACAGAGCAGTTACACCAAGAGATTATGAAGCAATAATTGGTAATATTTTCCCACGAACTGAGTCAGTATCAGTAGTGGGTGGTGAAGAATTAGATCCACCACAATTTGGTAAAGTGCAAATAAGTATAAAACCAAAAAATGGAACTTTTGTATCAGATTTTGATAAAACAATAATAAAAAATAAATTGAAGAATTTTGCAGTTGCAGGTATTGATAATGAGATTGTTGATTTGAAAATTCTCTATATTGAGATTGATACTAATGTATACTATAATCCAGCACAAATTGCATCATCACTTGATTTAAAGTCAGACATAATGACTGCTTTAAATTTATATTCAAATAATGTAGAGATTAATAAATTTGGAGGTCGTTTCAAATATAGTAAATTAAGTCAATTAATTGATCGTGTAAATGATGGGATTACCTCAAATATAACGAGAGTTAAAATTAGAAGAGATTTAAAGGCATTATTAAATCAATTTGCACAATATGAGTTATGTTTTGGTAATCGTTTTCATATTAATCCTGCAGGATACAATATTAAGAGTACAGGATTTACTTTATCTGGAACAACTGGAACTGTTTTTCTTACAGATGTTCCAAATAAAGACTCAGCAGGGAATTTAGATGGTAGTAATAAAGGAACAATCTCTGTTGTGACCCGAAATGAAAAAGATCAGCAAATTGTAGTCATTAAAGAGGCAGGTGGTGTTGATTATCTAAAGGGTGAGATACTATTAAATACAATCAATATTTCATCAACTGCAGCAGATAATAATCTAATTGAGGTTCAAGCGTTTCCTGAATCAAATGATGTGGTTGGTTTGAAGGATTTATTTGTTAAATTTGACGTTTCAAATAGTTCGATAAATATGTTGAAAGACGTAATTGCATCAGGAGAAGATGTTTCAGGTGTCGTATTTACTAGAGACTACTATACCTCAAGTTACTCAAATGGAGTTTTAGAGAGGAAATAATTTATGTCACAAATTGACAAAAGAATAAAGGTCAATACCATTATTGAAAATCAATTACCAACATTTTTGTTGAATGATTTTCCAAATGCTGTAGAATTTTTCAAACAGTATTATATTTCTCAAGAATTTCAAGGTGGTGTTAGTGATTTAATTAACAATTTTAATCAATATCAAAAAGTTGATAATTTAGTTCCTGAAGTTATAGTTGGTTTAACAAGTATCACTGCAGATGTTTCAACAACTGATACGGTTATTAATGTTCCAAGTACAAAAGGATTTCCTAGTGAATATGGATTAATTAAAATAAATGATGAAATTATTTCATACACAGGCATAACAACAAACAGTTTTACAGGTTGTCTACGTGGATTTAGTGGTATAACTGGATATAATGTCGGAGTCTCATCATCATTATTAGATGTTAACAAAGAAAAACTAACTTTTGAAGATACAAGTGCTGCGAGTCACATTTCAGGCACTGAAGTAAAAAACTTATCAGTTCTATTCTTACAAGAATTTTATAAGAAATTAAAAAGGACATTTTTACCAGGATTTGAAGATATTACATTAGCAACTCAGTTAGATGTTGGTAATTTTGTTAAATTCGCACGTTCTTTTTATCAGGCAAAAGGAACAGAAGAATCGATAACAATATTATTTAAAGTTCTTTTTGGTGTTGAGTCTAAAATTCTAGATCTTGAATCTAATTTAATAAAACCATCAAAGGCAGAATTTAATAGAAGAGAGATAGTAGTTGCTGATCTAATTACTGAAACAGGTGATCCATCAAAGTTAGTTGGACAAACAATATTTAAATCAAATGATTTAAACACAAATGCCTCTGTATCTGAGGTAGAAATATTTACTAGAGAGGGTAAATCATATTATAAATTATCATTGTTTGTAGGATATAGCGATAGTGACTTAATTCAGGGGATATTTAATGTTTCAGGTAAGACAAAAGTAATAAATCCAGTATCAATAGGATCATCTATTATCTCAGTAGACTCTACAATTGGTTTTGGTGCCACTGGAACAATTATAAGTGGATCAAATACAATTGATTATACATCTAAATCAGTTAATCAATTCTTTGGTTGTACTGGTGTAGTATCAAATATATCAACTGCTGATGATATAAGAATTAATGAAAATATATTTGGTTATGAAGATGGTGACTTAAATAAAAAAATTGAATTAAGAATTACTGGAGTATTATCTGATTTTAAAACAATTGATGATATTAATTTAGTTAATGAAGGAGAAAACATATACGTCAAAAATGTTGGTGAAAAAATAAACAACAACGCTGAGAGTTACAAGGAAATCTTTGCAAATGTTTGGCAATATAATACTAGTTCAAGATTTCAAGTAGAGATCGCTGGTGCTACTTTTAAATTAAAAACTAAAATTGATAAAGCATCATTAAGAGTTGGTGATAAATTTGATGTATTAAGAAGAAATGAGCAGATCATTGAGGATTCTTGCACGATAGAAACAGTTGATACTCAATTAAATCAAATAACTGTATCAAATTTAAGTTTTACTCCTGCTGCAGGAGAGGAATATGATATCAGAAGAATCATATCAAAAGCAAAAAGCACGAAGACTGCAATAAAAGAAGGAAATGATAATATTATAAGTGATGTTCTTAATGTATATACAGATGGAGCAGTTGACGGTTACGTTGCATCAAATTCACTACCTAGTTACAGTATTGATTTAGAAAAAGTTGTAGAAAGCACTGAATTTAATCAAAATTCTCTACTTGGTGTTAATGAATCAGATTCAAATAAATTTAGTTTTATAAAATTTAATCCACCAGTTGGTGAGGATATTAAGTTTTTAGAGGGTGATGCAGTAGTATATAATGTTCAAAAAGACGTTAATTCAATTAATAATAATCCTGCAGCTGTAGCATCTGGTTTAGTAGATGGTCAATTATATTTTGTAGATCCACAACCTGAAACTGGTAATACAAAAATCAGTAGAGTGGCGTTATACTTATCAAGATCACAAATAGGTTCTGCAAGCACAGTTCAAATTGGTGCAGGATCTTCTGCATTGGATAAACACGTATTCACTTTACAACGACATAGTGGTAAAGATTTATCATCAAATAAGATATTAAGAAAATATCCATTATCACAGAATTTACAAGTCACCTCAAATAAAGATGATGTAGTAGATGATATAGGAATTTTAAAAAATGGTGTCGAAATTAGATCATCTATATCAAATGATAGAATATTTTTTGGTCCAATTGAAAAAATTGATTTAGCGAATGGGGGTAGTGATTATGATGTTATTAATCCACCTACCATTGAAGTAGAATCTAGCACAGGAACAACCGCATTGATTGAACCAATTCTATCAGGTTCAGTTGAAAATGTTTTTGTTGATCCTCAAGATTTTGATATTGAAAGTGTTAAAAGTATTTCATTAACAGGGGGAAATGGTTCAGGATGTGAATTACAGGCATTAACAGGTGCTAGATTTAGATCAATCGAATTTGATGCGAGACCTAATTCTTTTGGTGGAGGTTTGGATACTGCAGAAGAAACCATCACATTTAAGACTAAACATAATTTAGCAACTGGTCAAAAAATAACTTATAAAAATAATGGTTATAGTTCTTTAGGTATTGGACCAGCATTCAACACCACATCCCCCCAAGTAATTGATGGAACACTCGCTGATGGAGATTCATATTTTGTCAGAGTTATAAACTCCACGACAATAAGAATCTTTAACACAGAGAGTGATGCCAAATTTAACACAGGAGGTGCAGTCGGTGTTAATACAATCGGTATCGCAACAGATTTTAATGCGAATGGTATTCATGAATTTAGAACAGATTCAAAAAACACTATTCTTGGTGTAAAGGTTTTAAATTCTGGTTCAGGTTATCAACATCGCAAATTAAGGGTGTCACAATCTGGAATATCTACATCATATGACAAGATCATATTTGATGATCATGGGTTTGAACATGGAGATATTGTTGAGTATTCATCGACAGTTGGAGCAATTCAAGGTTTATCAACTACATCATCATACTATGTTATGAAATTGGATGATAATTCATTTAGATTATCTGATGCTGGTATAGGAGCAACAAATAAATCTAACTTTGATAGAGGTAAATTTGTAGATTTAGAATCAACTGGTACAGGTTATCAAATATTTACATATCCAGAGATCAAAGTTAATGTAGAAGTTGTATATGGAAGCACTGTAACAGGTGATTTTAATTTTACACCTGTTGTAATTGGATCATTAACTGGTGGGTATCTCTATGAGAAAGGAACAAATTATGGATCTAATATACTTAATCACGAAAATATTCCAGATATAAAATTAAAAACAGGTAAAAATGCAGGTGTTAAAGCGAGTATTAGTAATGGTAAAATAAAAAGTGTAGTAGTTACAAATAAAGGAAAAGAATATAGTTCTCCACCTAAAATAGTTGTAAGTGATTCAACTGGAACAGGTGCTATTTTAAGACCTGTAATTGAAAATAAACAATTAGTTGATGTAATTATTATAAATTCTGGTATTGGTTATGATCCAAATACGATTCAAATAACAGTCGAATCAAGAGGTAAAAATGGATTATATATTCCAAGATTAAGAAATTTAACTTTAAATGATCAATTTAGATTTGGAAGTGAAACTTTTGTTGAAAGACCCTTAAATCTAAGTTATAGTATATTATCATATTCACAGAAAATTGCTGAAGATTTTGAAAAAGATACATTTACCACCAATAATTCTGGAGAATTTGTAACACAGACAAAACACTCTCCTATCATTGGTTGGGCAAATGATGGAAATCCAATATACGGGCCATTTGGATATAGTGATCCTGAAAATATAAATTCACCAATTAAAATATTAACACCATCATATTCAAAAGATATAACCCAAGTATTTAATAGACCATCTGGATTTGAAGAAGGATTCTTCAATGAAGATTATATTCTTAATAATACTGGAGATTTAGATTCGCATAATGGTCGTTTTTCTAAAACTCCAGAGTTTCCAAATGGAATCTATGCATATTTTGCAACGGTAGAGAAAGATATTAATGGTAAATTGTCAGGTGTATATCCATATTTCATAGGTAAAACATACAAATTGCCATTAATACAGGATAATCAAAAACTTACACAAGATTTTGATTTTAATAATTCAAACCTTTTAAGAAATACTTTTCCTTACAGTGTCGGTGAAAAATTTGCTGATAATGATTTTATTATTGAATCAAATGAAATTATTAGACAATCTATTAAAGTTGAAACTGTAGAGAAAGGTGGTATTGAAAATTTAATAATTCTTGATGGTGGTAGTAGTTATAAAGTAGGAGATAAAGTTGTATTTGATGAAATTGATACTGGTGGATCAGGTTTTTCTGCAGAGGTCAATCAAATAGTCGGATTAGGTATTTCAACAATTGAAACAAAACTAGAATCATTTGAATCCGTTGTTTTTACAAGGAAAAATGATTCAACAGTACAGGCTAGGTTACTTCCTTCAATCGAATTGACTAATTTGAGTGCTGTGCAAATTTCTGGTTTGAGTACATCAATTAAAAATTTAACAAATACATTTAATATAGGTGTAAGAACAGAAACTGTTGGTTTAGCAAAATCGATGTCATTGAAACCATCAGGTGTGGCACGAGTTCAAGATATTTTTGTTAATAAAATTCCAAATGGTTTATCAGTAGGTGGAAGCATTAAAGTAGGTTCTGGAAATACTACTTCAGTTGAATTTTTAGAGGTGTTGAATATTTTCCCTACAGAAAGGGTTATAAGAGTACTAAGAAGTAAAGGTAATTTGGGTGCAGTCGCTATTGCACATACATTTGGAAGTAATGTTGATAGTTTGAATAATAAATTTGACATTTCTGTAAAAACAGATGAATTTGAATCAAAAGATCAAGATATAGTTTATTTTAACCCAGTTCATTCACTAGCACTTGGCACAAGTGGAATTGGATCTGCTGTCACAGTTGATGTTGGTGAAACTTCTACTGTAGTACAAATTCCAGAAAGACAGGTCTACTTACCAAATCATCCATTCAGAACTGGTCAAATTGTAACATTAAATGTTCCAAATGTTTCTAACAATAAAATATTAGTTTCACCTACAACTAATAACTCAGATTCATTTAATATTCCATTTGGCAATCAAGCACAAACATCAATAGATTTATTTGTAATTAAAAAAGGTGAAAATTATATTGGTTTATCAACGGTTGCAATTGGATCAACAAGTCAGGGATTATATTTTAGATCAAATGCTGCTAATGCTGGTCAATTATCTGGATTTTCAGGTATAAGTACATTTTTCTATAATTTAACTTCCAAGTTCACACAACTTACTGGTGATGTTGATAAGATTACATCAACTGTTACCACTAATGTTTCAGCAGCTAACACCACAACTCACGGATTAAAAAATGGTGATCAAGTAAAAATAAATGTAATTCCAAATCTATCTGTTGGTATTGGAACAACCGTACCTGTTGTTGTTGATTATAATAGTGAATTTGAAAAATTATTAATAAACCCACTCACATTTAATGCAGCTGATGTAGAGACAAATCAAATTGACATAGAAGATCACGGATTTATTACAGGTGATAAAGTTTTCTATCAGGGATCGGCAACAGGATTATCAACTGGTTCTTATTACGTTAATAAAGTTAGTGATAGATATTTTCAACTTGCTGAAACTTTAAATGATTTGAGTAGTGATCCTGTCAGAACAGTTTTAATTACAGCAAATACTGGAGGTAGTGGTCAAAAAATATCACCAATTAATCCAAAAATTAATTCAATAAAAAATTCAAAATTAACTTTTGATTTATCATCATCAAATTTATCTGGTTATGAATTTAAATTATTTTATGATGAAAACTTACAGAATGAATTTACTAGTTCCTCAGATTCTACCTCATTTAATGTATCATCAACAGGTAGTGTAGGTAGTGCAGGAGCTGCTCTAACAGTTTCATATTCACCTGCAACACCTAGTATATTGTACTATGGTGTAGAAAAAGGTCAATTTATTAGTACATCAGATACCGATGTAGTAAATTATTCACAAATAGTCTTTATTGATAGTTTGTTTAATGGTGAGTATACTATCTTCGATACTACAGATGAAACATTTAAGTTTTCACCTAGACTTCCAGAATTTTTAAATTATGACAAAGCAGACTGTGAAGTATTAGAATATTCTACAAATTCTAAAAATACCTCTGGAGCGATAAAAGATCTTAAAATAAATTCTCAAGGATTTAATTATAAAAAGTTACCAACATTTAAATCAGTATCATCAGTAGATGGTATAAACGCTAATATTGTTCCAGATTCTAAATCTATTGGTAAAATTAAGAAATTTAGAATTAACAATATTGGTTATGAATATTCATCAGATAAAACTTTACAACCAGAGGGATTTGCTGCTCCAATTGTTGATATTGATAATTTAGATGTAATAGATTCTGTAAAAATATTATCAGGAGGATCAAATTATACATCTGCCCCAAATTTAGTTGTATTCAATCCTATTTCTAATACAGTGGTTGATGATGTATCAATGATCGCATCAGTTCCAAATCAATCTGTAACTGAAGTAGAGGTCGTAGCACCAATAAATGGATTAGACTCTGTTGAGCACACAATTATACCAATTAATAATTCAAACGGTATTGGTATAAATTCAATTCAATCTAATCGAGATGGATTAAGTGGAATTGTAACTTGTTTTCTTGAGACACCTTTTAATGGGTTCCCAGATCCTCAACCATTTGCGATTGGAGATGAAATATTTGTCGAGGGTATCCAAAGAATAAATGAAGTTGGAATTGGTACACAACAAGGCATTTCAACATCGACTGTATTACAAGGAGATGGATATAATTCAATCGATCATAATTATAGTTATTTTACAGTTAGCAACTATATTGGAGGGACAAGAGCAAGGTTAGAGTTTAGTTTAGCAGGTGTTACTACAAATCCAGGTATTGCAAAAACTTTCCAATCTGGATATGCAACAATAGTGAATAAAAATGATTTACCACAAATTGTCCCAGTTCAAAGTAGAGGTCAATTCTTATTAAATGAAGAATTAACTGTAAATGGTAGTGAGACTGATCTTTTAATAGTAACTGAAATAAGAGATGATTATATCAAAGTTGATGGTTTATTTGTTCTTAGAACAGGAGATAGAATTGTAGGTAAAACTACTAATGTATCAGCTGAGATAGTAAGTGCAAACTATAAAAAATCATTATTTAAAATTGATTATTCATCTCGTCAAGATTATGGATGGTTAGATGATGTTGGTAAATTAAATCTTGATACTCAAGTAATTCCCGATAATGATTATTATCAAAATTTATCTTACAGTGTAAGAAGTCCAATAGTCTGGGATAAATTTATCAATACAGTTAATAGTTTAGTTCATCCTGCTGGAATGAAAAATTTTGCTGATACAACCATTCAGCGAAATACACCATCTGGTATACAAACCGCTAGTTCATCTTCAGCAGTAGTAATTGATTTATTAAATGATCCATTAAGAGTTGATGCTATCAATAATTTTGATTTTGCAACTGATTTTGATAGAATTGGAAATAAATCAAATAACTTAATATTAAAAACAAAGCAATTAACAGATTTTAGTAAATGCATATCGAATAGAGTTTTGATTCATGATGATGTAAGTGACCGATTTTCAAGTGCTGGATTTAAAGCAAATAATTCTGTTATTGAAGAAATATCTAATATATACCAATCTTATATTATTCAAATTGTTGATCCTGATACTTTCGACACTCAATTAAGCGAATTAATTGTTTATACATCTGAGGATGATACATTTTTAGTTGAAAAATCATCAGATACTGCTGGTGTTGGTTTGAATAATAATACAAATTTAAAATTAGGAGATTTTGACACAGAAAAACAAGATGGTGTAAGAAATTTATTATTTAATCCTGTTGAAAAATTTACAAGAGATCATAATATAAAAGTATTGAAAACAAATTACGATACTAATTCATTAGGTATTGGAACAAATCTTATTGGAAATATAAGTTTAACAGGTTTAGGTAAGGAAATAGCAGCTTCAACAACTGAAACTATCGTTCAATATCCAAAAACTAACTTTAATGGATTTTATGCAAAAATATTCATACAGGATTTAGTTACCAAAGAAATAAATTATAATGAAATAATTTTAGATTTTGATGGAACAAATGTTGTTACATCTGAGATATTTACTGATAAACAAAATGGAATTTCCTCAAATTCAGTAGGAATATTAACAAGTAAGTTTGAAAATAATTTTATTAAACTTCAATTAATTAATGATACATCTAATATTATTAAAGTAAATGGTGATGTTGTTGGATTAGGTACAACCACAACTAGCACAGATACTTTTAGATACTTGGTGTCTGGTCAAATTGCAGGTTTTGAGAATAGTCTTAGACTTGAGAATTCTTACGCTACAGGAACAAGTTCACCAATAACTTATAGCACAATTGATAAAACAAAAGATAGCACTGTAAAAACACTTGTTAGAGTATCTTGTGGTCAAACTTCTGCGATACATCAAGTGGTAACTATACGTGATGCTGATGATGTGTTAACTGTTCAATATCCATTT
>Ga0163111_10002121_pt1 | contig 12465 bp, 12 predicted proteins | sample CRUFie1St18metaG_FD_109645 | JGI IMG/M metagenome (GOLD analysis project Ga0163111, IMG submission 109645) | Marine microbial communities from the Costa Rica Dome - CRUD Field 142mm St18 metaG | ecosystem: Environmental > Aquatic > Marine > Oceanic > Photic zone | place: Costa Rica: the Eastern... | reverse complement strand
TAAATGACTTGCTTAAATTTGATCTTGAAGATATTAGACAGGGTATTGTGCATGTAGTTGGTCCAGAGCAGGGAATACTTTTGCCTGGAATGACCGTTGTTTGCGGGGATTCTCACACATCGACACACGGCGCCTTAGCTGCGTTAGCTTTTGGTATCGGCACATCAGAAGTTGAGCACGTATTAGCAACTCAGTGTTTATTGCAAAAGAAGTCGTTAAATATGCAAATTAATATTTTAGGAAAAATGCCTGAATATTTTTACTCAAAAGATTTAGCCTTATTAATAATAAGTAAAATTGGAACAGCTGGCGGTACTGGTTTTGCAATTGAATATACAGGTGACGCGATAAGAAACTTATCAATGGAAGCAAGAATGACTTTGTGCAACATGACAATTGAAGCTGGAGCGACAACCGGGTTGATAGCTGTTGATGAAAAAACAATAAGCTACGTTGAAAATAAACCTTTTGCGCCTAAGGGCGAAGAATTTTTAAAAGCTAAGGAATATTGGTCAAATTTAGTTACCGACAGCGGCGCTAATTTTGACAAGATTGTTGATGTTGATATCACTCAGTCAAGCCCAATGATTACATGGGGTACATCTCCAGAGATGGCAGTTGCAGTAGACGATAAATTACCAGATCTTGAAGATGAAAAGTTTTTTTCTAGAAAAGAAGACTTATTAAACGCATTTTCATACATGGGCTTAAAAGAAAAACAGAACGTAAATTCAATAGAGTTGGATAAGATTTTTATTGGCTCATGTACAAATTCGAGGATAGAAGATTTAAGAATTGTTGCAAAAATAGTAAAAAATAAAAAAATTGCAAAGAACATAAAAAGTGCAATCATTGTGCCTGGCTCAGGTTTAGTAAAGGAGAGAGCAGAAAAAGAGGGATTAGATAAAATATTCAAAAAGTCGGGGTTCGAGTGGAGAAGCCCAGGATGCTCAATGTGCTTAGGAATGAATGATGATAAATTAAACGAGTATGAGAGATGCGCTTCAACATCAAATAGAAATTTTGAGGGACGACAAGGAAGACTTAGTAGAACACATTTAGTAAGCCCTGCAACTGCTGCAGCTGCAGCTATTCATGGGCATTTTGTTGATGTTCGAGAAATAATTTAATTATGAAAAAATTTAAAACTTTAGAATCTATTGCCGCTTTAATTGATAGGAAGAATATTGATACAGATGCGATAATACCAAAACAATATCTTAAAGCTGTAACCAGAGAGGGTTTTGGGGACAACTTATTTGACGATTGGAGGTATTTAGAGCCTGGAAATCTTGGAGACGACCATAGCTTAAGAAAAAAGAACCCTGATTTTTTTTTATATAATCCGAAATATAACGGCGCAAGGATTCTAATAGCCGGGGACAACTTTGGATGTGGTTCTTCAAGAGAACATGCGGTATGGGCTTTAATGGATTATGGTTTTGATGTTGTAATTTCAACAAGTTTTGCTGATATATTTTATAATAACTGTTTCAAAAATGGATTATTACCAATAGTTTTAAAAAAAAAAGAAATTCAGGAATTAATTAATATTGTAAACACAAATAAATATTTAATTAAAATTAATTTAGTTGACCAAACTTTATTATGTAATAATTTGAAAATTAAGTTCGAAATTGACGCAAGAAGAAAAGAGGTTTTAATAGAAGGTATTGACGATATTTCTGAAACTTTAAAGTTAAGTAAAAAAATTAAAGATTACGAAAACAAAAAGGCTTTAAAAACACCTTGGATGTTTAATGGTTAAATTATGAAAATATTGATATTACCAGGGGATGGAGTCGGCAAAGAAGTTACCTCTGAAGCAGAAAAAGTTTTAAATATTATTTCTAAATTATATAAATTAGACATACGCATTGACTTCGGATTTTTTGGAGGTGAAGCAGTTGACAAATACGACACCCCTTTCCCAGACGAAACAAAGCAAAAAATCAAAAATTCAGACGCGGTTTTACTTGGAGCTGTTGGGGGACCTCAATATGACAATGCTTCGAAAGAAAAAAAACCAGAAACTGGCCTCTTAGAATTGAGAAAAAGTTTAAACCTTTTTTTAAATGTGAGGCCGATTATATCTTTTCGAGAATCAATAGATTACTCTAGTGTAAAAAAAGAATTAATTGAAGACTTAGATATAGTAATTATTCGAGAACTTGTTAGTGGTATATATTTTGGTGAACCAAGAGGCTTTAATTCTGATTTTACTGAAGCCCATAATACAATGCGATACAATCAAAAAGAAATAAGCCGTATTGCAGATTATGCCTTAAATCTATCTAGAGAAAGATCAAAAAAACTTTGTTCTGTTGATAAAGCTAATGTTTTAGAAGTTTCTCAACTATGGAGAACAACTGTCGAGGAGAGTGCTGTCAACTTTAAAGATGTTACGCTATCTCACATGTACGTTGATAATGCCGCGATGCAATTAGTTCAAAATCCAAAACAATTTGATGTAATAGTCACAGAAAATTTATTTGGAGATATTTTATCCGATTTAGCGTCAGTCCTTACTGGTTCAATAGGACTTTTGCCTTCAGCTTCATTGAATAATGATGGGTTTGGAGTTTACGAGCCGATTCATGGGTCTGCACCTGACATAGCTGGTAAAAACATAGTAAACCCAATCGCAACAATTTTGTCGGTAGCAATGTTGTTTCAGCATACATTTAAGAGAGCAGACATATACCATCACATTTTAGAATCTGTAAAGCTTGTATTAAAAGAGGGTAAATATACAAAAGATTTATCCGAAGTTAAATTTATTTCCACAAGTGAAATGGGTGATTGTATAATCCAGAAGATTGAGGAATTAAAATAATGAGTAAGAAATACAATATTGCTGTAGTTGGTGCAACAGGCGCTGTAGGCCAAATGATGATCCAAGTACTTCTAGAAAAGAATTTTCCAATTAATAATTTGTATTTACTTGCAAGTAATAAATCGGAAGGAAAAAAAATTAATATCTTAGATCAAGAATTCATAGTCCATGCCCTTGATAGTTTTAATTTCAATGGGGTTGATATTGCACTGTTTTCTGCTGGTAGCGATGTATCAAAAAAATATGCAAAAGAAGCAACAAAAAACAATTCAATTGTTATAGATAATACTTCTTTTTTTAGATATGAAAAAGATATACCGCTTATTGTTCCAGAAATTAACTCAGATCAAATCGGAAGTTATAAGTTATCAGGCATCATTGCAAACCCAAATTGTTCAACTATTCAAATGTTAGTCGCGATAAAACCTATCCATGATGCATGCAATATTAAAAGAATTAATGTTTGCACTTATCAAGCAGTATCGGGAACAGGCAACAACGCAATACAAGAATTAAACGATCAAGTAAATGCTTATGCTAACAACAAAGATATTGTATCCAAAGTTTATCCAAAACAAATAGCTTTCAATGTAATACCTCAGATAGATAATTTTATGGAAAATGGATACACAAAGGAAGAAATGAAAATGGTTTGGGAAACAAAAAAAATTATGGATGAAAAAATTGAAGTTAATCCAACAACAGTCCGTGTTCCTGTTTTCTATGGACACTCTGAGGCAGTTCACTTAGAACTAGAACAAAAGATATCTGCTGACGACGCAAAAAAAATATTATCTGCGAAAAATAGCGGAGTAATACTTGTAGATGAACATAAAGACGGTGGTTACCCTTGTGCCGCAAATGAATGTGAAAATAGTAACGACGTTTTTGTAGGCAGAGTAAGAGAGGATATTTCTTGTAAAAATGGCTTAAATATGTGGGTTGTAAGTAACAATATTCGAAAAGGTGCTGCTTATAATAGTATTCAAATAGCAGAATTATTAATTAAAAAATATATTTAAAAAATTAATGAAAGTCTTATTATCCATTCAGTATGATGGAAAAAATTACCACGGTTGGCAAGAACAAAAAACTCCAGATACAGTTCAGGGTAAATTACAGAAAGCTATTTACGATTTCTCTCGAGAGAAAGTAAAACTATACGTTGCTGGCAGAACAGACTCGGGTGTTCATGCCTTATCTCAATATGCTCATTTTGAAACAAATACTAAAAGAGATGAAAATAGTTGGTTGCTTGGTTTAAATTCCTTATTACCAAGTGATATCAGAATTAATTTTATAAAATTTATGGACTCGAAATTCCACGCAAGGTTTTCAGCATTAAGCAGAACTTATAGATATGTAATTTACAATCATAAAATAAAACCATGTTTAAATAGAAATAAAGTGGGTTGGTATTATTTACACCACCTTGACGAAAAAAAGATGCAAGTGGCCGCAAAAAATCTAATAGGAGAAAAAGATTTTTCTTGTTTTCGTTCAGCACATTGCCAATCGAAATCACCTATTAAAAATATAAATGATATAATAATTACAAGAGAAAATAATTTTATATTGATTGATGTTAATGCAAATTCATTTTTATACAATATGGTAAGAAATATTGTTGGAACGCTTGTTATGATTGGTTCTGGTGAAAAAGAGGTATTATGGATAAAAGAATTATTAGCCTCTAAAGATAGAACAAAAGCTGGTAAGCAATTTCCCCCTGAAGGACTTTTTTTAATTGATATTGAATATGACGAAAAATATAATCTTAATTATAAGCCAAAACTTCAAATTATTTATGAATAAATGAATGAGATAAAAGTAAAAATATGTGGAATCAGAGAACCATCAACCGCAATTGAAGCCGAAAAAAATGGAGCTGATTATATTGGAATTGTTTTTTGTAAAAAAAGTAAAAGATGTGTAAGTATTAAAGAATCTTTAGAAATACTTAATTCATTAAAATCTTCAACAAATACCGTCGCACTTTTTGCGAATGACGATAAGAATTATGTAAAGGAAGTTTTAAATAAAACAAATTTTAAATATGTTCAGTTCCATGGAAACGAAACAGATGATGAATGCATGATGTATGGATTACCATATTTCAAAGGGGTCTCAAATTCTTATAATGGCTTTAAAAATCTGGATGAGAAGTTCCCAAACGCAAGTGCATTTATTTTTGATAGTCATGGCGAAGATGGCTTAGGTGGAACCGGCAAAACCTTTGATTGGAAATCTGCAGTTTTTGATACAAAAAAACCAGTAATTATAGCTGGAGGTTTAAATTGTGATAATGTAGAGGATGCAATTAACACGTTTTTACCCTATGGTGTTGATGTAAGTAGCGGTGTAGAATCTTCTAATGGTAAAAAAGATACAACTCTCATTAAAGAATTTTTGAAAAAAGTGAAAAAATGAAAACAACCTCAAAACAAAACTTAAATGATTTTAATCAAATAAAGTACGGATACCCTGATGAAAATGGTCATTACGGCATATTTGGAGGAACTTTTGTTGCCGAGACCTTAATAAAACCATTACAGGATTTAAAAGATACTTATTATAAACTTAAAAATGACCCTGATTTTTTAAAAGAGCTTTATACGGAATTCGAAAATTATGTCGGTAGGCCAACCCCTCTTTACTTCGCAAAGAGATTGACCGATAAGTTAAATGGGGCAAATATCTTTTTAAAAAGAGAAGATTTGTGTCACACAGGCGCGCATAAAATAAACAATACAATTGGCCAAGCAATACTTGCAAAAAAAATGGGTAAAACAAGAATTATTGCTGAAACTGGAGCCGGCCAACATGGAGTAGCTTCGGCTACTGTTGCTGCAAGATTGGGAATGGAATGCGTTGTTTACATGGGTGAGCAAGATATTTATAGACAGTCCCAGAATGTTTATAGAATGAAATTACTTGGTGCTGAAGTTATTCCTGTAACCTCAGGATCAAGAACTTTAAAAGACGCATTGAATGAAGCATTACGTGATTGGGTAACAAACGTAGATAATACATTTTATATAATTGGAACTGTAGCAGGCCCATCTCCTTATCCAGAACTTGTTCGAGATTTTCAGGCAATTATTGGGAGAGAAGTGATAACTCAAATGCAAGATATTGATAAAAAAGTCGATGCCCTTGTTGCATGTGTTGGAGGCGGCTCAAATGCAATTGGTTTATTTTATCCTTTTATTAATACCAGCTCTAAAATGTATGGTATAGAAGCTGCTGGAAATGGCTTAGAAACAGGAAAGCATTCGGCACCTTTAAACAAAGGAAAGGTTGGAGTTCTTCATGGAAATAGGACCTATTTATTAGAAGACGAGAATGGTCAAATAATTGAAACTCATAGTATATCTGCAGGCCTTGATTACCCTGGGGTAGGTCCTGAACACGCATTATTAAAGGATTTAGGATTAGTCGAGTATAAGTCAGCTACTGATGAAGAAGCGATTCAAGCCTTTCACGAGCTATCTAGAGTGGAAGGAATAATCCCAGCATTAGAAACTAGCCATGCTGTCGCATATACTTTTAAATTGGCAAAAGAAATGAAAAAAAATCAAAATATTGTTATCAATTTATCCGGAAGAGGCGATAAAGATTTAAATACTGTTGCAAAACTAGAGGGAATAAAGATTTGAGCAGAATCTCTAAAAAATTTCTCGATCTTGAAAAGAGTAAAAAAACTTGCTTAATATCATACATCACTGCTGGTGATCCAACTATTGCAGCAACTCCTGAAATAATGGATTCATTGGTAGACTCTGGAACCGATATTATAGAACTTGGCGTGCCTTTTTCAGATCCTATGGCTGATGGACCTACAATTCAACGAGCCTGCGAGAGAGCTTTAAAGCAAAATGTTTCATGTTTCGACATATTTCAGGCTGTTGAAAATTTTAGAAAGAAAGATAAAACAACTCCGATCGTTCTAATGGGTTACTTAAATCCAATAGAAAGAATTGGATATGAGAAATTTTCCAGATTGGCAAGCGAATCTGGCGTAGATGCAATTTTAGTAGTTGATCTTCCTCACGAAGAAGCTTCAGATATTGTAAATGTTTTTAAAAAAGATAACTTAGAAAGCATTTTTCTAATTGCCCCAAATACTGATTTGTCTAGAATTCAAAAAATTTCAAAGTACGCATCAGGTTTTCTTTATTACGTTTCTTTAAAGGGAGTTACTGGGGCTTCCACATTAAATATTAATGAAACAAGAGAGCAACTTAAAAACATAAAGAAAGCTGTAAACTTACCTCTTGCCGTGGGTTTTGGCATAAAGGACGCAGAAACTGCCAAGTCTCTTTCTGAAGATGCAGACGCGATTGTAATTGGCAGCGCAATAGTTAAGATAATTGAAAAAGATCAGAACGATAAAACAAAAATAAATGGTGGTATAATGGATCTTATGAAGCCTATCAGATTAGGTCTTGACGAGAGTGTTCATACGGAGGGATAGTATGAGTTGGTTTGAAAAGTTGATGCCAAAAAGAATTCGTATTGATACGAATAAAAATAAGAAAGTCATACCAGAGGGTGTTTGGGAGAAATGCCAGAGTTGTAATACTGTTTTGTATAGAGAGGATATTATGCAAAACCAGTATGTCTGTTCAAGCTGTGGATATCATATGAGAATTTCCGCAAGAGACAGAATCGAGTTGTTTCTTGATGCGGACAATAAAAAAGAATTATTTTCAAAACTATCTTCTAAAGATTTTTTAAAATTTAAAGATAGTAAAAAATATAAAGATAGAATAACGGCCGCTCAAAAATCCACAAACGAAAAGGATGCTCTTGTAATTATTGAAGGAAAAATCAATGGAATTGAAGTAATTGTTGCGGCTTTTGAATTTTCATTTATGGGCGGGTCAATGGGCTCCGTTGTTGGTGAAAAATTTTCCAGAGCAGCAAGGGAATGTATAAGTAAAAAAATTCCTTTAATTTGTTTTTCGGCAAGTGGTGGTGCAAGAATGCAAGAGTCTTTGGTTTCATTATTTCAAATGTCTAAAACTTCAAGTGCAATTGCAGATATGAGAAAAGAGGCTATTCCTTTCATATCTGTGCTCACAGACCCTACAATGGGAGGGGTGTCAGCTAGCCTTGCTATGTTGGGAGATATAAATATCGCTGAACCAAAAGCTTTAGTTGGTTTTGCTGGTCCTAGGGTTATAGAGCAGACAGTGAGAGAAACATTACCGGAAGGTTTTCAGAGAAGTGAGTTTTTATTAGAGCATGGCGCAATCGATATGATTGTTGATAGACGTAATCTCAAATTAGAAATTACTAATATAATTAAGACATTAATTAATAATCGTATTTCGAAAAGTGTGTCTTCGTAAATAATGATCAAGAATAAATTTTGAAAAATTTTACTTTAGATGAGTGGATCGAATGGCAATGCAAATTACATCCAAGTAATATGGATTTCAATTTGAGCAGAGTAGTAAACGTAGCAAAAAAACTAAACATAGACAAAACAAATTCAAAAGTAATAACTGTTGGCGGAACAAATGGCAAAGGTTCAACTGTAGCTATTTTAGAATCAATTTTATTTGAGACTGGTTATAATGTGGGTTCGTATACGTCACCACACTTATTGCACTTCAATGAGCGAATAAAAATTAATAAAAGTCCAGCTAGAACAAAAGAGATTTGTGATGCTTTTGAAGTTATAGAAAAAATCAGAGGAGAAGTCACCCTTACTTATTTTGAATTTAGTACTTTAGCCGCTTTAATAATATTTAGTAAGATCAAATTAGATGTAATCATTTTAGAGGTAGGGCTTGGCGGAAGATTCGATGCTGTAAATATCATTGATCCTGATGTTTCAATTATCACAAATATTGGATTGGATCATACAGATATCCTTGGAAATGATTTAGAGAAGATAGCATATGAAAAAGCTGGAATAATGAGAGAAGGTAAGCCAACCATTATAGGATACAGCAAAGTTCATAAATCAATAATTTCTCAATCGGAAGAGATAAAATCGAATTTAAATAGAATAGATAAAGATTTTTTTGCTAAAAAAAAATCAGATAATAATTGGGAATTTTCAAATTTAGAAAATATTGTATTTGACTGCGCATTCCCAGCTCTTAAAGGAGATATACAAATTAAGAATGCTGCTTCAGCAATACAGGCATTATACTTATGTGACGGATTGGAAATAAAAATAGATAAAATTTTACTTGGGTTAAAGAATGCTGTAATTAAAGGTAGATTTCAAATCATTGATTCGCAACCAAAAATAATTTTAGATGTTGCTTATAATATTCAAAGTATAGATATTTTAAAGAAAAATTTAAAAAAATATTTCCCTGGAAAAAAATTCCATGCTGTATTTAGTGTGTTAAAAGATAAAGATGTTGATGAAATTCTTATGCAATTAAAAGGTGTTTTTGAGTCATGGCATATTTCGGAAAGCACAAATGATAGAGCATTAAAGGTAAAAGAATTAAGCGAGAATAAGTTTTTCAATATAGAAAAACCAAAAATCTATGATAACATAATGAATGCATTTAATGGTGCAATCAACAATAATAGACTTGACGATGAAATAATCGTAGTTTTTGGCTCAAGTTATACAATTGCTCCAATATTAAGTAAATATAGCGAAGAATGAATGAAAACTTGAAAAAAAGATTTGTAGGCGTCTTGATCTTCCTAGCGGCATCAATGATTATTGCGCCACTATTATTTAAAGGCGCAGGGCAAAAAGAACTTAAGTTTTCAAAAATTGATAATCAAAAATCCATAGAATTTAAACATATTAGTAAGACAAAAAATATTGAAGAGGAAGTTTCTGCTTCATCAAAAAAACTTAAAATATTAGAGCAAAAAATTGTCATAAAAGACGAAAAAGAAATATCGAATTATAACAATAACGGTAAAACAAACTGGGTTATACGAATTGGATCTTTTGCAAAAAAAGAAAATGCTTTAAAACAAGCTACATCTCTTGAGGATTCAAGCTATAAAACTTTTATTTTAAAATTTAAAAAAGAAAATAAAACTATGTATGCAGTAAATGTTGGACCTTTTTTTACAGCTTCTGAAGCAAAGAAGAATTTTTTAGATATTATTCAAAAAACAAAATTTTCAGATTCATATATTATCGAGAAGCAATTAAAAAATAATTAATTACAGGAATTATTTTGTTAGATTTTATTATATTTATAATTCTCATGGTCTTTGTATTTTTGGGATTTTTCAGAGGAGCAAAGAAAGAGATTACATCAACCATAAATACTATTGTATTTATTTCCTTGAGTTATATTTATGCTAATAAATTTGGCTATTATCTCTCTGAAAAAATAAATATTTACGACTCAGAAATTCCAGATTTTGTTTTAGCTATTTTTGGAATTATTTCAATATTTATTCTCTCATCGATATTTTTTTATTTTTTAAGAAAAACGTTAATTAACTATTTTTTTAATTTTGAGAATAAATTTTTCGACAAACTTTTTAGTATGATATTTTCTTTTTTCAAAGGTATTTTTATAGTTTCTATATTTTTTTCTTTTCTCGAAAATTATGAAATGATTAGTTTTGTTAAAGATTATGATGATAATTCATTGTTATTAGATTATTTACTAAAATTTAGTGTACAATTACAAAATGTGTGGAATCATTGGTATAGTTGACGATAGCTCTGTTAACCAGAGTTTATTTGATGGTCTTACAGTCCTTCAACATAGAGGGCAAGATTCTGCTGGCATAGCAACTTGTATTAATAATAATCTTCATCAAAAAAAGGGCAAAGGTTTAGTCAATGATATATTTGATGTAAACGATATGCTTGAATTACAGGGTGATATGGGTATAGGTCATGTTCGGTATCCTACAGCTGGCAGCCATGGTACTGATGAGGCCCAGCCTTTTTACGTAAACTCGCCATATGGTATAGCCCTGGCCCATAATGGAAACTTAGATAATTCTGAAGTTTTAAGAAAAGAGCTTTTAATGAATGACAAAAGACACATTCATACACAATCTGACACAGAGGTTCTTCTAAATATTTTTGCCCATCAATTGCTCAAAGTCGAGTCTCCATCATTTAAAGTAACAGATTTATTCAAAGCAATTAATGGAGTTCATGATCGATGTTCTGGAGCATATGCAGTTGTTGCAATAATTGCTGGGTATGGACTTGTAGCTTTCAGAGATATTCATGGAATTCGTCCTTTAATTTTGGGAAAGAAAAAAAATTCTTCGGGCTATAGCTATATAGTTTCATCTGAGAGTGTGGCTTTAGACCTTTTAGGATATGAAACTGTAAGAGACTTAGAGCCAGGAGAATCAATATTTATTGACACAAAAGGAAAAATACATAAGTCGGTTTACTCGAAGGAATTAGAATTAACTCCTTGTATTTTTGAATACGTTTATTTCTCAAGACCTGACTCTATAATAGATGGAATAAATGTGCAGGAAGCGAGGATGAGAATGGGTAAACAGTTAGCAAATAAAATTTTAAGGGAGTGGGCGGATAATGATATAGATGTAATTATTCCTATTCCTGATACAAGTAGAACCGCTGCATTAGAAATGGCTATCCGATTAAATAAAAATTATAGAGAAGGTTTAATAAAAAATAGATATATTGGTAGAACTTTTATTATGCAAGGACAAGCTATAAGAAAAAAATCTGTAAGATATAAATTAAATCCTTTAGTTTCAGAATTCAAAGATAAAAACGTACTTCTCGTTGATGACTCAATAGTTAGAGGGACAACTTCTAAAGAAATTGTTCAAATGGCTAGAGACTCTGGGGCAAAAAAAGTTTACTTTGCTTCTGCTTCGCCACCTATAAGGTATCAAAATATATATGGTATAGATATGCCTAGTAAAAGTGATTTAATAGCGCATGACAAAAATATAGATGAGGTATGCAAGGAAATTGGTGCTGACAAATTAATATACCAAGATCTCGATGATCTTGTTTATGCAGTTCAAGCTGGGAATCAAAAAATAAAAAAATTTGAAACTTCTGTTTTTACCGGAGAATATCTTACAAATGTAAATGATAAGTATTTTAAAGACTTAGAAAGAAAAAGACACTCTACTTAAATCAATTTAACTTTATCCCTAATTAATTTAAAAGTATGATAGATATTAAATCAATATTTTCAAAATATTCTAATAAGCAATTAAACCAAAAATACATAATTACTATCGACATTGGTAACCAAAATTTATGTTTGCTAGAAAACTTTAAAATTATCGAAAAATATAAGATATCCTCATCGATGTATGGAGAGGGGAACGACGAGGGAAGCAATAAAACACCCTTAGGAGCTCACTACATCCGTGAATTTATTGGTAAAGATGTTGATATATATACAATTTTCAAGAATAGGGTTTCTACAAATCACATAGCTAAAGTATTGAATAAGGGTGAAAAATCAGAAGAAGATATTATTACAACAAGGATATTATGGTTAGATGGTTTGGAAGAAGGCTTTAATAAAGGCGAAAATTTTGATACCTACAAAAGGTATATTTATATTCATGGTACAAATGAAGAAGATTTAATAGGACAAAAAGCATCACATGGATGTATCCGAATGATCAATAGTGATATTATAAAACTTTGTAGTAAAAAT
>Ga0163111_10002120_pt1 | contig 12465 bp, 5 predicted proteins | sample CRUFie1St18metaG_FD_109645 | JGI IMG/M metagenome (GOLD analysis project Ga0163111, IMG submission 109645) | Marine microbial communities from the Costa Rica Dome - CRUD Field 142mm St18 metaG | ecosystem: Environmental > Aquatic > Marine > Oceanic > Photic zone | place: Costa Rica: the Eastern... | reverse complement strand
TAGTGCTGTAATGCTTAACAGATAGATGAAGAATAAACCAATCGCAATTACAGTTCCAAACGAAACTAAGAATTGTTGAGTGGAGAATCTAAAGGATAAGAAACCAACAATATCGGTAAAAATAGCAACCATCAGTGCTGCAGAAGTTAGAATTGTTCCCTTTCGAATGGCAGCTCTTCGTGCTTCGATTGAGAAATCACGTAGAGTTTTCCTACCCAGAGGATTTGTTTTCTCTTCTTCCTGCAACTCTTCCCTGATCCTTGCTACTACGTGCAGACCGTAATCTACACCAATCGCCAGCAATAGAATCGGAATTGAATTCATTGCAGCATTGAAGACCATTTTTACTCCTAATAAAGTCAGAAGACCAGCCATACCATATGTTGCTAATATCGCAAAAACAGTAAGAGACAACACACTTGCAGTATCCCGTAAACTACGGAATTTTGTCCATAGAATGAAACCTAGAAGCAACAGACAGATAGAATTCAAAATACCCAATTCTTTCCCTAAGTTTGCGTTTTGGCCAGTAGATAATTGAGAGAATGAGAATACTGAGACATCTTCATCATCAGTCTCCAAATCAGCCTGTTCTTTGAGGTCAGCTGCCCACTCAGTAATACGGTCTTGGACATCATCAAGAACTTCTAAATCATGTTCAGCGGGGTCTGAATTAACTACGAATGTAGTCAACACCGGACCATCTGATTTCCAAGGATTTGTTGCATCATCAGCAGGAAGATTGGAAACCATCATAGAACGGTAATCGATTGATTGCATACCGCTTAATGCTCCAATTTTACCAGAGATAGGGCCTGTTACCATCGCAATTTCACTACTGTTAGGGCCTTGAATTAAAGCGGCTAAATCGATGGAAAAATCAGTTAGATTCGAAGAAATATTTGCACCACTATCCAGTCTCTCTAGCCAAACTTCAGGATCTTCTGGCTGCCAGTTCCGCAATTCTTCAGCACTTACTACCTTAGGGCTAGGAATGCCCGAAGCTGCTTCGCTAAGATTAGCAAGATTAGAGGTCAGGCTACTACTGTTTGAGGCAGCAACTGCATCGATTGCTGATTCTAATTCCACTATCCAAGGAGATGCTGTTTGAGGGTCTTGCAGGTTGTGCCATTGCATCGCCGAACTAGCCATTCCATTATTTGCTTGAATCCCATAAAGCGGATACTGGTATTTTGCTAAGTCTTCATTTTCCAACAAAATCGCTTCTAGTATCGCTAGTTGTTCCCAAGTTGATTCCTCATATAGATCACCTGAATCAATATCGTCAATGAATCGAACAAAATCGATTGATGCTTGATATTCATCCTCAACCTCATTGAGAAGACGGACTGTTTCATTGTCCGGGAAAAATGCATCTTGGCTATTGTCAAAATTGATGAACATTGCATTAGGAGTTAGTGAGAATATGAATACCAATATTATCGCAATTGTTGTTTTTGGCCTCTCTGTACTGAAACTCGTCATTGCATCAAACACATTCTTCATACTTCCACCCCATTAAATTCTGAAAATTATAGGTTATATTTCCTTGTTTGAATTCTATCACTAACCATCCCAAAACTTTGGCTACAATTAGAACCCGAAATCTCCATATTTGTCCAATATCCACCTCATTGGGAGAGGTCTTTGACCTTCTCAACTAAGTCCATTCGCCTTAGACGCCATACTCCTATTGGAGTCATCGCTACTGCGATGAGGACAACCATGCCCATCAGTTGGTAGGCAACACTAGGAATCACAACAATCGGAACATAGAATTGCCATGAAGAGAAGGATGCTGCCAAGCCTACTGCTCCACCATAAGCGAATAGAACACCAACAACTCCGCCAATGATTCCTATAAGTAAACTCTCGAATAATAACATTGTACCTAAACGCTTAGTTGAGGCACCTAATACTCTTAATGTGGCAAGTTCGAAATCTCGTTCTGCCACATTCATAATCATGGTGTTGAGCATTACAGCGATAGTGAAAAGCAATCCAAGATACATGATTGCTTGGAATATTTTCGTTTGGTCCTCGATTAATGAAGTAATACCATCAACGATATCTTGGCGTTCAACAATACCAACTGAAACTTGACCAAGTTCGGTATTAACTTCAACTCCTTCGGGTAAATCAAGATAAATTGAAGTTGCATTTACTCCAGTAATATCACTTAAATCGTCTCGTAAGAAATACATTGTTCTCGACATCTCGCCCCTGGTTATACCAACGATCTCGACATCTGTATCTACTCCATTGACCGATACTGTTTGGGTATCTCCCAAATCCCATGATAGGAATTTCATGGCTCCTTCATCCATCATAACTTGTAAGCCATCGCTATCATTACTCGGGGTATCTCCATCGAGAAGATTTACTTGTCTCATCCCGGTTTGATAATTATTTAATCCAACTAGAGTGAATGCTCGTTGAATTCCACTATCGTCCTCGACACTACCTAACGGTGTTTCAATCATCAACTCAGAAGTTGCTGAAAGATTGTCTGCCCACTCTAGCACTGGACCTTCACCATCTGGGTTGATGAAAATCTGGGCATCCCAAGATTGGTCTTCCTCTATCCCACTTAGCAAAGTATCTTCCAAGCCAGCAGACATCATTTGTATCGAACCGAAAAGCATCAGTGAAATCCCTACTGCTAGGAAAGTCATTGAAAGGCGAATCGGTTTTCTTAGACTTGAACGAATAGAAAGACCAAGCGTTGTTGGCATCCATGAAGTTAATTTCTTTAATGTGTTAGAACCAACCCGCATTTCTGTTTGACCACTCAATACTTCTAACGGTTCTAATCTGCTAGCTTTCCATGCAGGTAATGTCCCCGAAAGGAATACAATAATCATTGTTGGAATAATCACAGTCATGTAAATTGAGAGAGGAATCGTCCTCTCGATAATAGGAACGCCGATTATATCTTCATAGAAATCTAACATCCAATTCATACCCCACGGGCCGAATAAACAGCCCACTAAACAACCTACTGCACCAATTGCTATCGGAGCAATGAGGTAACCTATCATCAATGATCTGCGATCTACTCCAAGAGTTCTGAGGACTGCTATTTCTTTGGATTGACTTTGAACAAGACGTTGTAAACTCAACACTATTGTTATCGACGCAATTGCAGCAATCATAACAGTAAAAGGAATTGTAGTTCTTTTAGCACCTTCAAGGTCTTGTCGCATCACTTCTACCTGCTCATTTTGACCTCTATCCCGCACTCTAGCATCTAATTCGGTAGAGTTGAGAGAATTTTCAACATGGAATTTGATTTCATCGATTTCTTCACCCTCATATTCTTCAGTATCTGGTAGATCAAATGAAGGGTTACCTTCTACATCCAATATGATAAAATTGCTAGTTCCAATCGCATCACCAGTAAGTCTTGACATACCTTCATCCGAAAGATAACCTACAACATAATCCCCTTCATCAGGGGGAAAAATCGAACCTTCAGGAGCCATCAGGACGTGCAAAGGATGGTAACCAATTCCAACAACTGTGAAATTGGCACTGTTATTTCCAGCACCAATTGCAACTTCACTACCGATCTCAATTCCAAGTACATCTGCTACGTGTGCATCGATTACGATTTCATCATTAGCAACTGCTACTCTTCCATCAGAATGCCCTTCAGGCATCCAAACCCTATCGCTATTTGCATCGGAAGGAATTCCATGCCAAAGTGAATTTATTATTTCTTGATCATCACCTTCTCCGTAAAACATTGCACCTGGTATGATTGTTCTACCTTCACAAGAATCTAGAGACATTTCAGATGATTGTCTCAGAGAATCTTCCAAGGAATTACAGAAGGATTGAACTTGCTCTGGAGACCAAGATGTGGTTCTATTATCAATCCAAATGTCTGCTAAGTTAGCTCCATCTTCATCATCGGCTTGCATCGAATCATACATGCCGTCAAGATTATGCGAATAACCTCCGAAAGTAAGACCTGCAAAAACACCAACTGAGACCATGAATACTACGGCTAAGAGGCGTAATTTTGTCCTCCAAAGGCTCCGAAACAATCGTTTATTCAGAAGTGCAGACATGAGAACACCTCACTCTTCTTCTGATGGTTTTGTAAGTTCGTCAGAAACTATCTTTCCACTATCGATTCTAATCACACGAGTTGCATACTTTACCAGTCCTTCATCATGTGTAACGAAGACTGAAGTGATATTCTCTTCTTTGCAAGCCTTAACCAGAGCATCCATTACTTTCTGTGAGGTTTCGGTATCCAAATTCCCAGTTAATTCATCACCGAGTAGCAAATTTGGTCTCTTTGCAATGCTTCTTGCAATTGCTACACGCTGTTGTTGGCCACCACTAATCTCCCCAGGGAATCGGTTTACCTCAGCTTCCAAACCGACTAACTTCAACAGTTCAAGCGCTCTTGCTTCATCTTTCTTGCCTGCAATTTCTTGAATCAACAAGATGTTTTCTAGGACTGTCAAATCCTGAAGTAAATTGAAAAATTGAAAAACATAGCCAATATTCTCTCTCCTGAAAGATGTCATTTTCTCTGAATGGTTTCTTGGAACTTCTTCTCCCTTAAACGAATATTCCCCCCCAGTTGGGCTATCCAAAGATGAGATGCAGTTTAGCAGAGTCGTTTTTCCAGAACCAGAGGGGCCGAGAAGAATTACTCTCTCGCCTTCGTCAATATCTATTGTAACTCCATCTAGAGCTTTAACAACACCAGCAGGTGTTTCATAATGACGTTCTAGGTTTTTCATTTGTAATAATTTGTTCATTTTTTCACCTTCTCGTTTCAAAGAGTTGTCGAAACATCTCAAAGAATTTGTCAACCACTTGTTGTCCATCCAAGCGCTCTTCTTGCAGCTCTTGCATAAGCCACACTTCATATTCGGTGTTCATACGAATGAGCACATTGAGAGGAACATCATCACGTATTGCCCCAATCTGCACCCCATGTTCGAGAATGGAAATAAGGTCACCATACTCACTTAATCCTTCACATAAAGGGTTCAACTTACGGAAAATGGAGTGATCGGTTCCCAGTGAAACCAATTGACGCATCAGTGACATTAACAGCGGGTGCTGAAGAACATCATTCCATTGCTTTGATGAAATCTTCTTAATTGAATTCCAATATGCTTGCTCGTCATCCTCAAATGGGAATGAAGCGTAATCGAAACCAACTGTTGCATTTGCAAACGCATCCAGAAAACACGTGATGAACAAGTCCTCTTTGTTTTCAAAGTAGTAGTACATCGAGCCTTTCGATATCCCAATTTTTTGAATGATTTGGTTGTATGAAGCGCCTTCATAGCCATGTGTTGCGAAATCTTGCTTTGAAACATCGAGAATCCTTTCTTTCAGAGAGGAGTCAATCGATTCGTAGCGCGCTAGAGGCATTCGACCGATTGGTCCGACCGGCCGGTCTAATATAATATCTTTCACTTTATCTTGATAAATTTTCATCAAAATTTCATCCAGAACTATGCGTTGCTGACATTAATTATGGTGCCGGGAGCGGGGCTTGAACCCGCGACCTTCGGATGTCTCAGACATGTGAAGGGGCTTTGGTACGTCACAAAAAGTTCGTTAGAACTGCCCTATGAGTCCGACGCGCCACCAACTACGCCACCCCGGCAAGCAAGTCGCCCACCGTACACCCCTCTTTGAATAATGCGGCAAAACAACTACCACATTTGCAATAATTTTTACTTATTTTAACCACAGCCTTCATTCACTTGGAACTCTCCCCCCTAAGCAATGGTAGACATAAATACCGCCATGGCTGCCGCTGCTGCGGAAAGAAGAAACCGTGGCACTGGAGACAAGGAGCGAAAGAAAAATCGTTCTGGTGCAGACATGGGTATCGAATCCTTCGATCCGGTTAAGCACGTCTCAAAAGAAAAAGCAGACACTGTTTCAATGTGGTTGGTGATTACGTTCGCCGCAACCATGTCACTTGTTATGAGATACGTAGCAATGCCAGGCTCTCAAGGAAATGCAGATATGTTGTGGTTCATCCCTATGATGTCAATATTTTTACTGCCTTCAATCCACAGGGCCTTACTACCAGAAAAATTTGTCGAGCACTACAAAAAAGGAACATGGTTCAAGGCATCTTTCCTCCACATATTTACATGGTTAGCACTAACCTTTTTGCTTACAAATGCACCTTTTGCAGACATAGTAGCACCTCAAGTTGACGATGGATGGGGAATGATTTCACCCGATGAGGAGGGGTTTGAATTCACAAGTTCTTCCGATGATTCAGTTTCACTAACAGAAGGATATATTGGAACTCACTACATTGTTTTAGCATTCAGCGACAACAATGATCCAGCAGATTCAGAATATTCAATTTCCTTTGATGGGATTGCTGTCAATAACTCCTGGGCGGAAGTTGAAAATGTAAATTCGGATGCACTAGACCCGGTCCGTTCACACGAACTTATCGACTATCCAATTGCGATTGAAGTGCCGGCTGAACTTGAAGCTGGAACATATGAAATTGTAGTCAAGGTCACCGAAGATGGTGACCCTTGGGAAAATAAAAGAACAGTGAAAATGACTCTTGTTGTCGAAGAAATTCCAGATGAGGAATCAACTGAGTAATTTTGAAAGTCTTGCAGTAAGAGCATCTAACTGGATTGCTTCTCCACCACCTTCTACTAAACGGAAATCAATTTCTGCCATCAGTTCAGTTAGTTCCAACTTTTGTAATTCGGAAAGGAAATCCGCACCATACAGTTCACGGTGCAATTGGTTGACGAAATCTGTTCCTGCAAGGCCGTATTTGTCTAGTAGATCCCTTAGCCTTCTGCGCGCAGCATGGAACCCATCCTGCCTGCACGCCATTAGATACTGATGTAGTGATTCTGGCGGAGCTGTTGCACTAGTTTCGTAAATCAGAGAACGGGTGACATTCTTTTCCAATGCGGCCGCGACCTGTAGTGCAGTAATTGCCTTTCGCAAATCTCCTTGTGAAATTCGAACCAATGCTTCAGCAGCATCATCATCTAATCCAACTTTTTCCGAATCTGCTACTGCTTTAACTTGAGTTAAGACATCCGCATCAGCAAGAGGTCTGAATCTGAAAACCGCACACCTACTTTGAATTGGTTCGATAATCTTGCTTGAATAATTACAAGAAAGAATGAACCTGCATGTCTGCGCGTATTGTTCCATAATCCTTCTCAGTGCACCTTGCGCATCATGAGTCAAAGCATCTGCTTCATCAAGGAAAATTATCTTGAATTCGGCTCCACCGTAAGGAGAGGTTCTAGCGAATTGCTTAACTTTGGTCCTGATGCTTTCCAATTTCCTTTCATCACTGGCGTTCATTTCTAGTAAATTATTTCTGAACTCAGGTCCAAAAACATCTCTTGTCAAAGCCATTGCAGCGGTTGTTTTCCCTGTACCCGGAGGTCCTGCGAATAACAGGTGAGGGAAGTCTGCCAATTTAGCATAAGATGCTAGTCGCTGAACAACAGAGGCTTGGCCTCTGATATCTCCCACCGTCCGAGGACGATGACGCTCAACCCACAGTTCGCTCATACCATTATCGGTCATAATCGGACGAACTTGAACCTTCGCTTTACTCAAAATTTAGCAAAGTCTTCTCGGCCACCCTACGGGTGGCCAGCCGAAAGGAAACTATACCACCACCTTTCTTGGAGTATTGAGTCCCATGACATCAAGCAACCTTGACCGCCGCAAAATTTCTACTTCTTTGCTACTGGTAATTATGTTCTTATTTGCTGATTTAGCATTACCACAAGCCATACCAGAATGGTCAAATGAAGAACTCGAGGACACTAAAGAGATCCACAGAACTACTTCTACTTTCAATGCAACAAAGGATTCTGGATTGGAGTCGATGTATCCTGATTCATATTATGGAAATGACGTTAACGCAAGCCTTGGGACTGGCGAAAACGTGGAATCCAGAATTATAATTTCTTTCAACAATTCAGTTCCTAGTGGCCACATGGTAAACGGTGCCACACTATTCTTGACATGTGGAACTAATCAATCACAATTAGAAGGGATCAGCATATATGCTACAAGAATGAAACGCGACTGGGATGAAGCAAACGTAAGTTGGAATGAAAGAGATTCTGGAGTCACTTGGAACTCACCTGGGGCAGATGGCGCATCAGATAGAGGAATCTGGGAACCACCGTTTTATGGATATTCCAACAACACATTCCCAATCAACGTAACATCGATTGTGCAAGATGCTGTTATCAACACAAGAAGTTCAATCGACTTGTTGCTCGCAGGTACAGGAAGCACCTATGAGTGCCATATGTCTGAATCTACAAATGCAAGTAGCAGACCATATCTATCGATTAACCATCAGAATGGAACGCACACAAATGGGGGAACAATAACGCCCAACTTTGTTGAAGATGGTGCCGCTTTAATGGATGAAGATTCTTTCTTGCTAACAGCTGCAACGAATCCACATTTGTCATGGGAAAACATGAATGGAACATCTGCACAAGTTCAGTTGTCAACAGAAATGGATTTCAAATCAGAAAACGATGACTTTTGGTATTACAATACGATTGACAATTCATCATTATTCACTCTAAATGCAGGAGATGGCGAAATGACAATTCCTGCAAATCACGAACTTACAAACTCTACAACGATGTATTATCGAATGAGGGCAGTTGATACAAACGACACATATGGGCAATGGCAGAGTGGACATTTCCACCTACCAGGCCACAATGTATCTCAAGTTGGAAGTTACGGTCAAATCAATCTCAGTTTCAATGACTTAGGTTTAATCGATGATACAATTGAAGACACGTTTATCGATTCTAGTAGCGCTACAAGGAATATGAACATGGGAATTGGAGAAAATATTACTGTTGGTGCTTCATCATCCACAGAACAATACGGGCTCATGAGGTTCAATCTTGATGATGTTGGACTGCACTCTAATTCTTCAATAATCTCGGCAAACCTTTCACTAGAGAGAAACAGTTTCAGTGGAGATGCAGATGTCAGCTTCCACATAATGGATGCTGAGGAATGGACTGAATTTGGAGCAACATGGAGAAAGTATGATGGAACTTATTACTGGCAAGACGGAGGTAGAAACCCTTCAATGTCCGTAGGTTCATTCAAAGGAAACCAATCATCATCAAACATTGTCGTTGATTTAACATCTGCAATCCAAAAATGGATTGATGACAACAATGCAGCAACACAATCTGGATTAAGTCAATCTGAATCTCTTGAATTAATGATGGTTGCTTCGACCTACGGACTTGAAGAATCGTCAACAAGGTCTGTGAACATATGCAGTACAGATGCGCCTAATTGTGCTACGCCAACTTTAGAGATCACCTATGATTGGGGGAGCAGTGGACCTCCTGCAATACCGGCACATACGTCCCCATCAGACGGGCACTCTGTATGGAATCTGACCGGGCACAATTTATCTGGAAATACAACACCTACTTTGTCATGGGATGGTAGTATAACATGGAGTGGGGACATGCTCCTTCAGTTGTCAACCGATTCAGAGTACAGAAATGTAATCCATTCATTCAATACCGCAACAGATTCTGAATTTTCACCGACTGATGGAAACTGGTCAATCTCTGGAAGCGATGCTCTTGATGATGGAGTTATGTATCATTGGAGATTGGCACAAATAGATTCTACATCAAAGCACCAATCTTGGTGGTCAACCTCTTCGTTCTTAGTTTCAGGATTAGAATCCGAATATCTACAAAATAATGATCACAGACTCAGACTATCCCATGGTAATGCCACTACAGCAGGAGACGCACCAAGTTGTGAAGACACACACATCGACAGTGGAACACCAAATACAAATTACAATGGAGAAGACGAAATGCAAGTTTCCTACAATACAAACCCATCAGAGTCTACAATTTTGATCGGTTGTGACCTAACTAGCCACCTAATACCTACTGGCTATGCAGTTAAATCTGCAACTTTGAAGATGAGACTTGCAGATTACCCTTCCGGGAGTCCTGTAATTGCTGCGTGGGAAAGCATGCAACATAATTGGTCAGAAGAAACAGCTACTTGGTCTACGTTTGATGGGACGAACTCGTGGGGTACAAGTGGTGCAAAAGGATGGGAACGTGGAGGACTACTAGATTCAGAAACACTAGGTAATTCTTACTCCGCTGGAGATTGGGTTGAATTGGATGTCACACTCGCAGTTCAAAATTCAATGAGAGCTGGTGAGTCTGTAGACTTAGTAATTGGAGTACTAGGGATAGGCTCTGGAAGCGACAGGTATGCATTATTTTATCCAAACACTGCAAATACCGTAAGTAGACCGGAAATTTCGTTTGTTTACATGCCAGGTTCGAATGCCCTGCCATCTGAACCTGTACCTTATTCCCCTGCAAATGGCTCATGGTCAATCAATGACGGTATCAATCCATCACCTGAAGAAACACCTCAATTGACATGGAATTTCTCCTCCACAAGTGGTGTATCCACTGGCGGATGGTCGATAGAATTGGATACATCTGAAACCTTTGACTCAGAAGATTTGTTGATGGTGACAAGTTGGAATGACAATGGATTCGATATTACAAACCAAACATACAATGTATCTAGCCCTCTGGAAACTGGCAATACTTGGTATTGGAGAGTAAGAGCGACTAGTACAACTAATCAAATTGGAAGTTGGTCTGATAGTTTCCATTTCAAATTACCAGAAATAACTACTTGGCCTATAGATGCTAATTCTGCTGCCGTTGAATTGCACCACAGAGAAGCAATGCCATCGCTAAATTTACCTAACTTTATCGACACATGGGTGGCTGATTCGGGAGTTGGTTCTACTGCGGACCAGTCTTCATCGTCTACTATCAAGGTTGGAACAAGTAGTTCGGGCGAAAATGCAACCGGTCTTCTAAGAATTCCACTTACTGAATTACCTAACCCACAAAATGCTCACATCTCAAATGCAGAGCTGAATTTGTATGCACAATTTGGTTCTAACACTGGAAATTCAGTCTCCATTCACCCTTCCCTTGTTTCTTGGAACACCAGCGCAAATGGAACTACTTACGACGGGATAAACAACTGGACAAGTCCTGGTGCAATGAGCACTAGCGATAGAGGTTTAATGTCAGACATACTAACTGGTGGTTCTGCAAATTGGATGAACTTTGATGTTACCGAAATAGTGCAACAGGCATTCGCTAATGGAGATTCACACATCTCTTTGACTATAGTAGGTTCAATAGGCGAAGGTCAAACTATCTTCACATCAACTAGTGGTACATCAAGTGAAACTCCTTGGCTGAATCTCACATGGACTACAGGGAATGCATCAATATCAGAAGTTGCTGGTAGCAATACTAATCCCACCTTAGATGAAATAATCTGGAATTCATCAGGACACGCATTACTACCTAATACTCAACCAACATTTAGTTGGAGTCATCCTAACTCAACAAATGTAGATGATTGGAGGATCTTCATTTGGGACGACTACAGCAATGAGAGGGCTGGTTGGACCATTTATGACAGTAGAGATTCTTTGAGTGGTTGGGACTTGACCAATATGACATGGCAACATCCGGACAACCTTACAACCGGAGATTCTTATTCTTGGTTTACTCAGCCAGTAACGGATGACATACTCGGTAGTAAGGGAACAAGCACAATATTCCACATACCAGAAACTACAGGTTCTGAAATTAACTCTACTGATGCGGAAATTTCCTTACAAGAGGGATTACTTGTCGAAGCATTAGACTATCCAGGAATATTCATGGACACACATGTTGATTCAGGCTCATCTAATACCGCATTTGAGAGCTCTAGTCAGTTATTTATGGGTCGATCTGCCTATAGTACATCGACAAACTATGAATCCCTTTCATTCATCATGATAGATTGGTCAAACATTCCAATTCCATCATCACATGAATTCATCAATGCATCATTAACATTGAACAGAATAAGTGGTGGAGAGACTAATCAAGAAACTATTAGAATCGCAGTTTGCGAATTGTTAGATGATTGGAATGAAAGCGCCACATGGAATAGTCCTAACGGCAACAACAGTGCAAATTACAATGAACCTATCTGTGAAACTCAATTCGAAATAATCACAATTGATTATGAAGATGAAACTGCAGTGTTCGACATAACCTATCCAGTACAACACGCACACGCAAACGGAACCAACAAAATTAATCTTGGATTCTATATTATTGAGGATACGTTTGACGATTGGAGATTCGCAAGTAGCGATTACACTGTTGACGAAAATAAAAGGCCAAAGTTGTCGCTGACTTGGAGGACTGGAACTCAATGGCTACCATCTGAAGCAAGCAACATTCATCCTGCTGATGGCTCAACTATCTGGAACATGAGCTCTTCAAGACCGAAGGGTGCTGAAAATACAACATTGAATTGGTCATCTGCATCATCAAACGAAAC
>Ga0163111_10002119_pt1 | contig 12467 bp, 9 predicted proteins | sample CRUFie1St18metaG_FD_109645 | JGI IMG/M metagenome (GOLD analysis project Ga0163111, IMG submission 109645) | Marine microbial communities from the Costa Rica Dome - CRUD Field 142mm St18 metaG | ecosystem: Environmental > Aquatic > Marine > Oceanic > Photic zone | place: Costa Rica: the Eastern... | reverse complement strand
TAAACAAAAAGAAGCTGAAATATCGTTAATCGAATCAAAAGAAGTTGCCGAAGATGCAGCAAAGCATAAAGCTGAATTTTTAGCCAGTATGAGTCATGAAATACGCACGCCTATGAATGCGGTAATAGGAATGACTTATTTGTTGGAACAATCGTCTTTGACCAAAGAGCAGGAAGAGTATATACAGGCGCTAAAATTTTCTGCCGATAGCCTTATGGCTATCATTTCTGATATTTTGGATTTGTCAAAAATCGAAGCAGGGGAGTTAGAATTGGAGCATCGATCCTTTTCATTGCATCAATTATTAAAATCTTTACAGCATACTTATAAGTTTAAAATGCAGGAGAAGGATGTGTCTGTCGAATTGAATATTGATGATAAAATTAAAAATCAGCTAATTGGTGACAAAACGCGTGTAGGACAAATTTTAGGTAATCTTCTCAATAATGCTAGTAAATTTACCTCGGAGGGGTACATTGGCGTCAATGCTATTTTAGAACGAACTCGTGGAGCTAAACATTGGGTGCGTTTTCAGGTATACGATACAGGCATTGGTATTGCGGAAGAATCCTTAGATGTTATTTTTAGCAGTTTTAAGCAAGCAAAAATTGAGACGCATGGGGAGTATGGTGGAACTGGTTTGGGCTTGTCCATTGTCAAACAATTGATCGAATTGCAGGGGGGAACAATTGTCGTAGAAAGTAAATTAGGAGAAGGAACCATGTTTGAAGTCATGCTGCCGTTTGAAGATGCGGGGATTGCAGTCAATACCGATAAAGTCGAGGCGGATGAAGGAGAAGATGAATTGCAACAGTTGAGTAACTTAAAGATTTTAATAGCTGAAGACAATCCAATCAATCAGAAATTAATTACCACAATATTGATGCAGTGGGATTGTACATTTGATTTGGCTGGTAATGGTCTAGAAGCGTTGGAATTGTCCACTCAACAAGAATATAATCTTATTTTTATGGACATTAATATGCCTAAAATGAATGGTTATGAAACGGTTGTTGAGTTGAAAAAAGATGTTAGTAATCCAAATTATCATACACCGATTATCACCCTGACGGCTGCTGCGCTACACGAAGAACGCAAGCGTATGTTTGAAGTTGGCGTATCGGATTTTATTACCAAACCGTTTTCACCCAAGTTGTTGCACGATACGATCTTGCGTTGGGCAAAGAAAAGTGTGTTGCAGCCTAAGTCTCAGCCTCAGCAACTGGTAGAACAACCTGTTGTTGAGCCTATCCATTCGACGGTAAAAGTAGAATATGATTTAAGTTATCTTACGAAATTCAGTCATAACAATCCTGCCTTTGTGGTCGAAATGGTGCAGATGTTCTTGGATCACAATCCAAAAGATATTGAACAACTTGAAACAGCTATTGCCAATCAGGATTGGGCAACAGCACAAAGCATAGCCCACCAAATGAAATCAACTTATGGAACACTGGGAATGACGAGTTACCAAGAATGGGCAAAAGAGATTGAGTTGGGGATTAAGAATGATCGTTTAGCTGCCGCAGAGTTGATGGCATTGATGGAGAAGATTAAGGAAGGGAGTCCTGCAATTTATGAGGCTTTGGCGAGAGAGATTGAGCAGTAAGCGCTTGTTGAAAATATAATTTGTATAGAAGTGATGGCACGCAATAGTGTTATCACTTTTTTGTTTTAGAGCATATAAAGTATATCCACAAAATGGAATTGGTTCTTTTAAATGGAAAATTAACAATGTTTTTATGGTTGTAAATTAATGATAGTTATGGTTTAATGTGCTGTAAGCGAGTTGTTTGTGGTTTGTTGGTGTTTTTTGGACTATGAATTGAAATTATAATAAGTATACAACAATATTCCTTCACCAATCAACCACTTAACAATGAAAAAGACGATGTTAATTATTGAGGATAACGGCTTTATGAAAGCATTATTAAAAAATTTATTCTGCAAAGAGTTTGATGTGTATTCTAAATCCAATGGCATTGAAGCATTGGAGTGGCTGCACGAAGGCAATTTGCCACACCTCATTATTACGGATATTAGAATGCCCAATATGGGCGGTATTGAGTTCTTGCAGAATGTAAAAGGAAGTACGTTTTTTCACACCATTCCTTTGGTTGTTTTATCAGGCGTTGGCAACAGTGATGAACGGGTACATTGCCTCAAAATAGGAGCAGATGACTTTATAATCAAGCCGTTCAATCCAGAAGAATTAGAAATCAGAGTACACCGAATCCTTAAAATGAATAGAGCATGAGTACAATGAATAACAGCGTTTTGTATATTGGTGTACAACAGAATTTTTTGCAGTTACTGTTGGATACTAAAGACCAAGAAACAGAAATTTACCAGTTGAGCAATGCCATAGAGGGATTTGATTGGTTGAGAATGCAAATGGAAGCACCAAGGTTGGTTGTGCTTGACCAAAACTGTGCAAGGGGAGAAGTGACGTTTATTGTTAAGCTCTTTTTGAAGCGTTTTAAGCACTGGAATCTGAGAATTGCTTTGCTAGTAGAAGAAGATGATGTAGAATTTATAAAAAAAGTTAGTGGTTTGGGCGTTGTAGAAATTTTTAAATTATCGAAGATCAATACTCAAATCCATCGACTACAGTTTTTTTTAGAATTGCCCAAAGGCAAAAAAACGACATCAAAACCAACGCTTATACGACCATTGGCTTTACCGATTTGGAAACGTGGGTTTGATATTGCAGCATCGTTAATCGCCTTGCTTTTTTTGTCTCCCTTATTGCTTTTGGTCGCAATTCTAATTAAGCTAGATTCCAAAGGATCGGTATTCTATATTTCAAAACGTATAGGCAGAGGTTATCAGGTTTTTAATTTCTATAAATTTAGAACGATGCGTGTTGGGGCAGCCAAAGAATTAAATGCACTCAAACAGGAATTTAATCAGTATAAGAAAGCGCCAATAACGACCGTTGAGGCAATTAAAAGATGTAATTGCGTTGCTTGTACAGAATTGGTAAGTGATGGAATTGTCATTCGAGAATGTCAGTATCAACAAGAACAAGCACAGGAAAATACAGCCTTTGTGAAATTAAGTAATGATCCTAGAATTACTCGTTTAGGGCGTTTCCTGAGAAATAGCAGTATAGATGAGTTGCCACAGTTGCTTAATATTTTGAAAGGAGATATGTCTGTTGTTGGCAATCGACCGTTGCCATTATACGAAGCACAAGCCTTGACAACAGATGCTGCTAGTGCGCGCTTTCAGGCACCTGCAGGATTGACAGGGCTGTGGCAAGTAAAAAAGCGTGGCCAAAAAGAGATGTCGGAAGAAGAGCGTAGGAGTTTAGATAATACCTATGCGAATAGTTTTTCTTTCTTGGGTGATTTACGTTTGATTATAGCCACTTTAGGAGTATTTTTTCAAAAAGAAAATGTGTAGCCATGAAATATATTTTTATCCTTATCGCATATTGGTGTAGCTTACAATCATTGTATGCACAAGAAGAAGATACCTTTTTAGACGATGAAACAACGGCTATTTTAACCTTGATTTATCAATTGCCATCTATAGACACACTGATTCTATGGGCGCAAGATCGCTCTCATTTGTTGGATGGAAGAGCGGCTTTGATTCGCGTAAAGCAAAGCGAACTGGCTAGAATAAAGACGGATTGGGTCGATGTGTTTTCCCTCAAAGGAAATATTGGCTATGGCAATAGTTTTATTGATGTGAACCAAGATAATTTATCGCAGGCGATTATCTCGAATGTCAATGCTTTGCGTTTTAATATTGGAATTGGGATTAATCTATCGCCCTCTTATTGGGTAGAGCGCAAGCATGAAATTAATGCGCGAAAGGCACACCTAGAGTACGCAGAAGCGATGAGAGAGGAATTGGCACAATCGGTTTCCGAAAAAGTAACTGCTGTTTACGTAGCACTGGAATATTATAAAGAGGTATTTATGAAAGCCAATGCCAGTTATGAGTCCAATTGTGCTACGATGAAGCTTGGTGAAAAGAAATTTTTGGAAGGAGAAATTGATATTGCGACCTACAACGATTTGCAATACAAACATTTAAAAATGAAATTTGAAATAGAAGATTACAAGCGTAATATGAAAAAAGCATACTACGATTTAAAGCGTCTTCTCCATTTGTAATGAATAATGCTCCTTTCTCGCTCTAGTTTGAACAATCGTTGTCTTATACTTCGATTGCCCCCTCAACAATAATCTACCGTTCTAAATTGTGATTTTAAAGTCCTTAGCCAATGCGTATTAAGGACTAAAAGTCAGCACAAATAATCAAACAACTTCTTACCAAAACATCCAAAGTATTATGAGTTTTTTCAGATTTATCAAGTTGTTAATCAATCACTATAAATTAGTGATTCTAGTGCCTTGTTTGTTGGCTGGCTTAGTAGTTTATTTAACAAGGGATGAGGCAAAATTTTATTCAAGCACTACTTCTTTGTATACGGGCATTGCTTCTGGATTTAATGTTGATATGAAGCAAGGTGTTGGCAATCGTTTTACGATAGAAAGTGTTTTTGAGAATATTTTAACGATTATGAAATCAAAAGGGGTAAAAAAAGAAGTTGCCCTAAAGCTGATGGCGCAGCATTTATCGCAGAATCCTAATAACCTTAATCCTAGAGTCTGCGATTCTTTAACAATCGCATTTTTGTACGAGCTTGTTCCTGTAGATGTTCGCAAAGTGTTGAGTGTTGTTGGCAATGCTGAACAAACCTACAATAATATAGCAGCCTACGTTGATAAAGATTCTGAAAATGTGATTTATCAGATTATCCATTCTAAACAATACATTGCCTACTATTCTTTATTAGCCTTAAATGATTTATATTTTAAACGATTGAAGACCAGTGATTTGATTAAGATTGATTATACTTCTGCTGATCCTGGAGTAGCCTTGAATACGTTGATCTTTTTTTCGGAAACGTTTATTGAGCACTATCGTTATCTCAAGGTTAGTGAGACGAGTGATATTGTGTCTTATTTTGAAGGACAGTTGGAGAAAGCGCAAGCGAAATTGGATGCCTTAGAAGCACAATTATTGAGTTATCGTTCGTCCAATAATATTTTAGATTATACAGAACAAGTACGAGCCATTGCACAACGTCGCCAAGAAATGGAAGGGGAAATATACAAAGAACGTATGCGTTTATCCTCGGCAGAATATACCAGTGAGTATACCCAACAGCAATTGGATATGCACAAAAATATCTTAGAAAAAAATACAACAGTACTTGCAAAACGTAAACAATTGGAAGAATTGTCTAGTGCTGTAGCAATGGCAAAAGTTTTTGACAGTGGCATCCCTAAAGACAGTTTGAATAGATTAACCAAACAACTAAATGCTTTGCGTAGAGAAATGGAAGGAGATTTGGATGCTATTTTTGCGATTAATTACAGTACTTCTGGGGTTAAGACAAAGGATTTTTTAAAGCAATGGTTTGATAATATTATCAATGCAGGGGAATCTAAAGCGCGGTTAAAAATATTTGAAGTTCGTCAAGAAAAATTTCAAGAATTGTATCGAACAATGGCACCAATTGGCTCCAACCTTACAAAGATAGAGCGTGAAGTCGCGGTAGCAGAAAGTGCTTACCTACGCATCTTGGAGGCGCTTAACTTGGCTAAAATGCGTCAACGCAACATTACCTTGTCAACAAAACTAAAAATTGTAGATGATCCTTCTTTTCCAACGCATCCAGACCCTTCTCAGCGTAAAATGTTGGTTGTTATTGCTTTTTTGGTTGGGGGCTTGTTGATTGTAGGACTATTGGTTTTATTGGAATTTGCCAATCAGTCTATTCGTCAGCCTATGAATTTAATCAAAGCAACTGGATTACATTTGGCAGGAGCCTATCCAATTTTTCCCAAGAAAAAAAGAAAGGTGCATTATAACCAACTAGAGTTTGCGCTAACGCAACGCTTGATTGAACAGTTGCAGCAGCGTCTTAAAGAATCGGGAATAGACCAAAAACAACCCAAATATATTACGATTTGCAGTATGCAAGATACAGAGGGAAAAACCTTGGTCAGCCGTCAGTTGGCTAGTAAACTGGCGAACATGGGCAAAAGGGTGTGTTTGTATCAGTCATCCGTTGAAAAAGATTGGGAAGCGCCTTTTATACGAACAGAAGAAAGAGAAAAACTCTCTGATGCTGTCGAAGTACATTATTATGATTTAGATACCGCTTTTTTGCAAACATCGTCTATTCAAGCAATGACGGCAGAAGCTACAGCATCGGATTATATTATTATCGAACTCCCTTATTTGCAGAGTTATCAAACACCACACACCATTTTATCAACAATAGATTATTGCCTGTTGGTCACTAGAGCCAATAGATCGTGGACAAAGGCAGACAGGGTTTCTCTAGATAATTTGAAAGCGATTGTAAAACAAGATCCACTCGTTTTTTTGAATGGGGTTAAGCTGCATTTTCTAGAAGAAATTATAGGCGTTATACCCAAAGAACGAAGTCCACTGCGTCGCCGTCTACGTCAATTAGCGCATTTAGAATTCAAAAAATAATGATTATGGCAGCTTCAGGGAATATTTTTTATAAAACAGGAGCAGATAGACTGTATTATCCTTTGGGAACGCTAACCTTACTAACATTGGTATTCGTAGTATCAAAAGGAATTGTTAGTAATACATTATTAACCATAGTCGGACTGGTTGCCTTGCCAATAGGAGCAGGATATTTTTGGATGATATTGAAGAACCCAAGGATTGCAGCTTGGACGGTATTAGTGTATGTTTTTATATGGAGTTTGTTAGCCCGTTACCTATTTGCGTTTACTAGAATTTCATTGCCATTTGGTTTAGCAGTCGATGCTTTATTAGTTTTAACAATAGTCGTTGCATTTATAAGTGGAGGAACAAAAATCTCTTATAAAATACTACAAAATCCACTGGTACTACTGACCTTTTTGTGGTTTTTCTTTGTGTTTTTGCAGTTGTTCAATCCTGTTGCAACCAGTAAAATAGCTTGGTTTTATGCCATGCGTTGTTATGCGCTGTATATTTTTTGTACAATTATCGTTGTCTTTTTATTGCTCAACAAGCGTTCAGATATGGATACGTTTATCATCATTTTTATTAGCTGCTCTATTTTTGGAGCATTATATGGATGGTATCAACTAAATATAGGATTGAATTATGCCGACAGTATTTTTATCCAACCCAAGTTAGACCGCCATATGTTATTTGGCAAGCTGCGTGTTTTTTCTATTTATGAAAATGCAGGACAGGCAGGGGTAAGTCAAGGGCATGCAGGCGTTATTGCAAACATTCTATTTATACACGAAAAAAGACGCCGCTACAAATTGTTTTATGGTATAGGTATGTTGTGTTGTTATTATGGAATGGCGATCTCTGGAACACGAGGAGCATTGGCTGTACCTGCCATAGGAATGGCTGTTTATTTGGCATGGTGTCGGAAGCCATGGATAACAATTAGTGGAGGCTTTTTGGGGCTTGTTATCCTGTTTATTTTAATGTTTACAACAATAGGACAAAGCAATTATACCATTAATAGAATGCGGACAGCATTCAATCCAGACGATCCATCGTTTCAATACCGAATGGAAGCTAGAGCACATTATGAAGAATACTTGAACAAATATGCTTTTGGTTGGGGGATCGGAACAGCAGGCTATTGGGGAAACCGTTTCAATGGCGAGAATAATATTATGACTGGAACCGATGGCGGTTATGTGCAAATACAAGCGGAAGTCGGTATTGTGGGGCTTGTTTTTTATTGGATTTATTATGGTGTTATTTTGGGAATGACGTTTTTGATGTTGTGGAAATGCAGAGATGATGACTTGTATCCAAAGGTGCTTGCGCTTTGTTGTGGTATAATGGGCTTATTAGTGGCCAATTATGGCAATAGTGTTATCTATCAATTGCCTAGTAATATTATAGTTAGTATGAGTTTAGCTTACATTTGGATGGCACGGAAATGGGCTAAAGGAGCATCTTTTCCTGTCTTCAAGTCTAATTTTTAATTTCCACAAAATGGAAAAAAGTCTTTTGAGTAGATTTTGGTAAGCTGTGTTTTAAGTTTAGTTTGTTGATTATTAGTGTTTTAGTTCTTTGGTCTGTTGTTGGTAATATAGATAGTATAGTTTGTTATGAACGATAAATAAACCTAACCTATATTAATAACCACCAATTCCTAGTACATATGAACCTAACATCTACCACCTTTTGGTCGGCAGTCTATGCCGCGATTAGAATGCTATCAGGCGTTATATCAGTCAAAGTTTTGGCTTGCGTTGTCGGACCTACAGGCGTGGCTTATGTTGGTCAGTTCCAAAGCTTTTTGGCGATTACACACAACGGCTCAAATTTAGGAATCGGACAGGGAACCATCAAGTATCTAGCAGAGCACAAAGAAGATGCTGTTGCTTGTCAAAAAATATTGAGCACCGCCTTTGTAATTACCTTGTTAGGAAGTACCGTATTGGGGATTTTGATTCTATTGTTTCACGAACAATTGAGCTACTATTTATTCAAAAGTATCGCTTATCAAGATGTTTTAATTGTACTAGGTTTGACAGTGGTTTTGTATTCTATGGGGCAAATATTGACCCATGCGCTCAACGGATTTCAAGAAATAAAATCGCTGATAACAGCAAGAATTTTAGCGAGTATAATAGGTTTAGTAATAACGATTTTATTGGTGGTGACAGCAGGGGTAAGAGGTGCATTGTTGGCATTAATTGTCAGCCAGTTGGTGGCGTTTGGAGTACTGATCGTATACACTAGGAAGTATAATTGGTGTTCAAAACAATATTTTCTGAAAGGTTGTGATCGAAAGAATTTGTGGCGTTTGGGACAATTTTCCTTAATGACTTTTTCCTCTGTTGTCTTATTACACCTTCGCCAAATCTATTTGCGAGAATACATCATGGTTGAATTATCGGTTGAAGCAGCAGGCTATTGGCAAGCCATTTGGAAAATTTCCGAAATGTATTTAACCATTATCACCTTTGCTTTATCAGTATACTATCTACCGAAACTATCTTCCATCCAAGAGAAATTTTTATTGAAACAGGAAATTATAAACGGCTATCGTTTTCTCCTACCATTAGTGCTTTGTTTGTCTGTAGGAATATTCATCACTAGAGATTGGATTGTATGGATATTGTTTACGCCCGACTTTTATGAAATCCGAGAATTATTCCTTTATCAACTTATTGGCGATGTCTTTAAAATTGCCTCTTGGATTTTGAGCTTTTTGATGGTTGCCAAAGCAATGACCAAGCTGTTTATTATAACCGAAATCATCTTCATCATCATCTTTCTCGTATTCTCTTTATACGGCGTTCAATGGTTTGGATTGGTAGGAATGACCTATGCCTTCGCTTGGACTTATTTCCTTTACTTTTTGACTATGTTAGTCTTGTTTCGAGATATTCTATTGCAAAAAGCCCCAACAAATTGATTTTAACCAACCACCAATAAACAAATAATTATGAAACCACTAGTAACCGTTATCATCCCTGTATACAACCATGCAGTCTATGTAAAAGAAACCTTAGACAGCGTTTACCATCAAACCTATGGCTACGAAAATATTCAATTGATCGTTATTGACGATTGTTCTACGGACAATAGTGCAGCGGTCATCAAAGCGTGTCAAAAGCAATATTCGTTTACCTTTATAGAGAATAAAACCAACAAGGGCGTCTGCTTTAATTTTAGTTTGGGAATTGATTTAGCAGAGGGGAAATACATTTGTGGAGCAGGCTCCGATGATTATTGGGAATTGAATAAAATTACTCGGCAAGTCGCTTATTTAGAAGCCAATCCACAAGTGGCGGTTTGTTCTGGAAATGTTACTCGAATTGACAGCGAAGGAAATGCGCTGCCCCCAAAGGCTCAAATTGTTGCTCCAGAACGAACCTATGGCTTTAGAGAAGTTTTTTTGCGCGACTTTCCTTTTTCTACCATTGTGGCAATGACTCGAAAAGCGGTGTTGGATCAGATGGGGGGGTATCCTGAAGGACTGAAAGTGGAAGATTATTATATGTGGCTCAAAATAGCACACATGGGCTATCAATTGCATATGCTGCCCGATCGTTTGGGCTATTACAGAATCCATTCAACCAATACCATTCATAAGTCGTGGATGATTTATACAGAACTGCGCAAAATACTAGCAGAATATACCAATCATCCATTGTACCCACAAGCACTACGACGATTGAAGGTGGTTTATTTTCCTCAGATTGCGCAATTGCATCGAATAAAAGCGCTAGGACTTTTGCCCGCCGCCATTTCCAATACTCGATTTTTTTACCGAGGACTTTATTATTTACTAACCGCTAAAAAGTCTACTTATGTCTAAGCTACCACTGATTTCGATTATTGTTGTCAACTACAATACCTCAACGCATATTACCGACTTATTGGATGCTTTGCTGTTGAGCAGTTATCCGAATTTTGAAGTGATTATTGTTGATAATGCTTCGCCTAATGACGATTTAGCGCACTTGTTAGAACATCAACTCTCGGTGACATTGATAGAGAGTACAGAAAATTTAGGTTTTGCAGGAGGAAATAATCTAGGAATGGAAGCGGGGAATGGAGATTACTTTTTATTTCTTAATCCTGATGTTGTAATCATGCCCAACTTAATAGAAGAGCTACTCATTCCTTTTAAAATAAATCCACAGGTGGGCATGGTGAGTCCAAAGATTAAATATTACGACAATCCAGAGATTATCCAATACGCAGGATTCAGCGCTATGAGTCGGTTTACAATGCGAACAAAAGCTTATGGAAAAGGAAGCAAAGACAATAGTTTGAATAACTATGCAACGCCAACAAGTTTTGGACATGGTGCTGCTATGCTGTTGTCGCGTGAAGTCGTTCAGCAAGTAGGGAAAATGAATCCCAATTACTTTTTGTATTACGAAGAGTTCGACTGGGCTGAACGCATTCGAAAAGCAGGATTTATGATCTACTATGCACCCGAAACAATCGTTTTGCACAAAGAGTCGATGGCAGTACAGCAAGACAGCCCACTCAAGACGTACTATCTAGCGCGGAACCGTTTGTTGTTTGCTCGATTGCATTACACGGCTTGGCAAAAGCTAGGATTTTTTTTCTATCAATTGCTGATTCTATTTCCTCGAAATGTTCTTAAATACATTAATCAACCGCCATTATTGCGTGCTTACATCAAAGGCGTAACTTGGCATTTATCTCTCTAAGCTATGTTACTATTTTTAATAACTCTACTAGGCGTATATCTGAGCTTATCTTCTTTGTACCTGTTTGTTTTTGCTGTTGCTGCCAAGCGTCCCATCAAACAGCCGTTACCAAGATTATCAAAGACCAAACAAGCCACTGAAAATGCAATAGCTGTATTCATCCCTGCTTATAAAGAGGATGCTGTTATTGTAAATGTAGCCCAAGCAGCCTTAGAACAAGATTATTTAAATTATGAAGTAATCGTTATTGCAGATCAATTGCAGGAAGCTACTTTAACCGCCTTACGCGCATTGCCAATAAGATTGATAACCGTACAATTTAAAAAGAGTACAAAAGTTAAAGCCCTACAAACCGCCTTGAGTCAGATGACAACAGGATTTGATATTGCTGTTGTTTTGGATGCTGATAATATTATGCAACAAGATTTTTTGACACAAATTAATTGTGCGTATAACCAAGGGTACAAGGTGGTTCAAGGGCAACGAATTGCCAAAAATCAGCAAACATCAGTAGCACTTTGGGATGCGGTTAGCGAAGCGATCAATAATCAAATTTATAATCTAGGACAAATTAATTGGGGCTTTTCAGCGCGCCTAGTTGGCTCTGGGATGGCATTTGATTATCAGTTGTTCCAAGAGTTGATTGATGCTTCCAACGCAATCGGCGGTTTTGATAAAGAGTTAGAATTGAGATTGCTAGAGCAAGAATATTACATTCATTATTTGCCAACAGCGCAGATACGCGATGAAAAAGTCGCTTCATTGCAAGTCTTCAAAAAGCAACGGACTCGATGGTTGTCAGCCCAGTATTTTTACTTGCGTCAATATTGGTGGAAAGCTTGCAAAGCACTTGTCTTGAAGCGAAACGGTGATTTTTTTAATAAAGTGCTTCAAATGGCATTGCCACCTCGATTGTTATTGCCTGTACTCCTGTTGTTGGGAAGCCTTTTCACAGCTTTTACGACTCCTGCAATAGCGTGGATTTGGGGAGTTGGTTTGTTGCTGAATATTTTTGCCAATCTAATCGCCTTGCCAAGTCAATTAAGAACAGGAGCCTTGTTGAAAGCATTCCTTCAACTACCCGCAATGATTATGGTCATGCTTGGTGCTTTGTTTCAACTCAAAGGAGCGAATAAAAATTTCATTCATACACCGCATCATTAATTTAGTAGAATAAATTATTAAAGAACCATCCTTAAACATACAATACTATGAACTTACCAAATTTTTTGATTATCG
>Ga0163111_10002118_pt1 | contig 12469 bp, 8 predicted proteins | sample CRUFie1St18metaG_FD_109645 | JGI IMG/M metagenome (GOLD analysis project Ga0163111, IMG submission 109645) | Marine microbial communities from the Costa Rica Dome - CRUD Field 142mm St18 metaG | ecosystem: Environmental > Aquatic > Marine > Oceanic > Photic zone | place: Costa Rica: the Eastern... | reverse complement strand
CAGGCAGCAGTAATGATGCCTGCTGATGATGAAATTGTGCGAATATACACAGAGCACAACGAAGCACAGTAATTTCATCATCTGCTCGTGAGACTTGGTAGTCAGAGAGGTTTTATAAACCTTTTCCTCCAGATTAGAGGCTTTGAGATGGTTCGAATCCATCCACGAGTATTCGCTTCCTTAGCAATCTGGTGAATGCAGCAAACTCATAATTTGCCTAAGGAGAGTTCGATCCTCTCAGGAAGCACCTAGCGAGTGTGGCGGAATCGGTAGACGCACCAGACTTAAAATCTGTTGGGAGTTAATCCCGTGGGGGTTCAAGTCCCCCCACTCGCACTAAATATGTAAAAAGGGGTATTATGAATAATACTTTTGAGGTTGGATCATTATTCGTTTGGTATAATGATGAAAAGATAATTGTCAAGATGTATTTTTTAAACAATATCCCATTTACCTTTGATGAAATGCCTGATGGTCATCTTTGGGACCAAGATTTAGTTAAGTCTGCAAATGCAAATAAAAGTTTTGAAGTAGAGGATGTTTATAGAGGATCTAACTATCTCATAATGGAAGGATGTCACCCTTGTTTTGACAATATACAAATTTCAAACCCTGAAATATTACCAGATGATTTGGTATCTTACTTTGACGAAGAAGATTTGCGAGGATAAATAAAACATAGAAATCCAATGGTTGTCATAATACGATGCCTCTTAATAAGTTAGAGAATTTTATCAAGAATACAGAAGGTCGTATTCTTTATGTAAACCCAAATGACCTTGATGCTACTGATGGCATTGAAAATCAAGGTAATTCATTAACAAAACCCTTCAAAACAATTCAGAGAGCACTGCTTGAATCAGCTAGATTTTCATATTTGAGGGGAGATGATAATGATATCGTAGAAAAAACTACAATTCTTTTATATCCTGGTGAACACTTAATTGATAATAGACCTGGATATGCAATAAAAGACGTTGGTGGTACTGCTACAGCAGTTTCTCCTAGTGGAGCAGAATTTTTTGCAGGAAGTGAGTTAAGTCTAACATTAGATTCTAATTTTGACTTAACACAAGAAAATAATATTCTTCACAAATTCAATAGTATTAGTGGTGGTATCATCATTCCTCGTGGTACATCATTAGTTGGTCTAGATTTAAGAAAAACAAAAATTAGACCAAAATATGTTCCAAATCCAACTGACGATAACGCACCATATAGTGCTATTTTCAAAATCACTGGTGCTTGCTATTTTTGGCAATTCTCCATCTTTGATGGTGATGAGTCTGGAACTGTTTATACTGACCCAGTTGATTTTTCAGATAATAATCGTTCAAAACCAACATTCTCTCACCACAAACTAACAGTATTTGAATATGCTGATGGTGTAAATCTTCCCACAGGTTATGCCTTAACCGATCTTGATATGTATTACTCTAAATTGAGTAATGCATATAATAGAGCATCTAGTAGAGAAATTGATCAGAAGTATCCAGCACAAGCAGGTGGATTCTCAAAACAAAGACCCGAATGGGAAATTGTTGGCGCATTTGCTGCTGATCCAATTGCTATTAGTTCTATAATTTCTGGAGATGGTGCTACCCCCGGAAGTTTGGTAACAGTAACCACATCAATTCCACATGGATTTAGTTCTGGAACACCAGTTAAGATTCGTGGAATTAATGTAAGTGATTATAATATCTCTACAAAAGTTACGCAAGTTATATCTGATACGGTATTTACATATTCATTGACAGATGTAAGGGCAAACTTACCAGCTGGTCCTGGTGCTGGTCTTGCACCTGGTGCAAGTGCAACTGCAACTATTGAGACTGACACAGTTTCTGGTGCATCTCCATATATTTTCAACATCTCTCTGCGTTCTGTTTTCGGTATGCAAGGTATGCACGCCGATGGAAGCAAAGCAGATGGTTTCCGTTCAATGGTTGTAGCTCAGTTTACTGCTGTCTCACTTCAAAAGGATGACCGTGCATTTGTTAAGTACAATAAATCAAACAGAACTTTTGATAGTATTAGTGTCACTAAAGTAACTGGTGCTAAATTATCTGCAGAGTCTTCATCAACTAATGAGGAATCTGTTTATCACTTAGATTCTGATGCCGTTTACAGGCAGGGTTGGAAAACAACTCATATAAAAATATCCAATGATTCTGTCGTTCAGATTGTTTCCGTTTTTGCTATTGGTTTCCACAAGCACTTTGAAGCACTGAGTGGTGGTGACGCATCTATTACTAACTCAAACTCCAACTTCGGTCAGTTCTCACTAGCAGCAGATGGATTCAAGGCAGATGCATTTGATAAGGATGATAAGGGATATGTAACTTCCATTGTTGCACCCAAATCAATTTCTAGTGAAGAGATAGATGTTGAGTGGGTGCAATTTGATGTAACTAAAATCAATGCCACATCAAATGAGCATTTATATCTCTTAGGATATACTAACGAAGATATTCCACCCCCAGTAATCTCTCAGGGTTATAGAATTGGTGCAAGAGAAGGTGAAAGAATTTATCTAGATGCTGATGGCAATAGTGCCAGAGTTTTGATGACCAATGGTCCTATTGGTGCAGGTAATACTCAAGTTGATGGAACTGATTCTTCAGTCAAACGTTATGATAATGTAACTCTCCAAAATAATACAGAGGGAACAGTTTACACTGTTGGTGCTCACAATTTACAGAATGGTGAATCAATTAGAATCATTAGTGAAACTGGTGACTTACCAGAGGGTATTGAAGAAAATGTGGTCTATTTTGCGGTCACAAACACTAAAAATACAAATCTTGCCTCAACACAAATCCAACTTGCATCTTCAAGAACTAATGCAGAAGCATTAGATGAAGTTACCCTTACAAATTTTGGTGGAGAACAACTTAGAGTTGAAAGTAGGGTATCTGATAAGAAAGCAGGTGAACTTGGTCATCCACTTCAATTTGATCCTAATGAGGGACAATGGTGTATTCATACGGATGCAAATAGTTCATTAGAAACATACATTGGAACATTAACCAATCCCGATTCAGAAATCTCATACTTTAAGAGAAGAGAAGATGAGAGAAGTTTGGATGACAAACTGTACAAAATTCGTTATGTTGTTCCAAAAGATCTTAATAACGGAAGAGACCCTGTTGCAGGATTTGTCCTTCAGGACTCCAGTTCTACAAATGTAAGACAAGACTCTGACTTTAATGCTACAAGCATTGATACTAGTGATTATGATTTCAATCGTAATGTTAGATTTATTAGTTCCTGTACCTTCGACTCTGGCACATCTACTATAGAAATTAGATCAGAGAGTCCACATGGATTGAAAGTTAATGATAAAATTCTTGTTGAAAATGTAACCAGTACAACTAATACAACTGGCACAAATAATCTTGGTTACAATGGCACATTTGTTGTTGAATCAGTAACTAATGATAAAGTGTTCTCATTTGATAGTACTGATACTTTTGGAACTACCCATAATCCAGGGACAATTACAAATAATACAGATACTGCATCAAATCAACTTCCTAGATTTACTAGAAAGGATGTCAAGAAAAACTACTACATCTATCGTGTAGAAACAATCAAGAGTTATGTAAAAGATGTAGATGATGGCGTTTACTACCTGTATGCATTAAATGCTGATACTTCACTTCCACAAGAATTTACCAGTGACAAATACAGTCAAAATGTAACAGACCTCTATCCACAGTTAGATAGAGATAACTTTGATGATAATCCACCAGCAGCAAAAACGTTTGCTAAGAGATTCCCACTTGGTGATGTTATAACTAATGACCTGAAGAGAAGTATTACTAGAGAGAACACTGATATGTTCTTGGACACCTTTGGTGTCGGATTTAAAATTAGTAGTATAAGTGGAACAACACCCTCAGAGACTTTAACATTTGATAGACAGCATGACTTAAACAGACTTGTAAATTACAATGCTCTTACTGGTGGTACTGGTCACGTTGATGGTACTTACAGAAATGTAAAATTATTCAATGACAACTCTTCACCTAATTCTGCCGTCTGGGATGGTGCAACTGCCGATGTTACTGTTAGTGGTGGTGCTGTTACCGCTGCTGATATTGTAGCAGGTGGTTCTGGATATACTGACGGTGAGGAACTTTTCTTTGATAGTAGTCAAATTGGTGGATCACCTAACGCAAAAATAAGCACTAATGCTGCTGGTATTTCAACAGCAGAGCATAACTACGTTCAAGTTACTGGTATTGGTACCACGGCTGGTGGATATTTCCGTGTCAATTCTACCATTAATAGCACAACAGCAATTTCTATTGCTAAAACTGCTGGTGACCCAATATCTGCCAAGGGTCAGATTGTTCTGAATCTTGGTATTGCATTCAAAGTAACTCAGTTGAGTTACACTGCGGAAACAGGTATTACTAGATTTACTACTAATATTCCTACAAATGATGAAGTAAGGCATGGTCTCTTAAAAGGAAATAGTTTTAGAATCCTTGATAATCAAAATAATAATCTTGGCGATTTTGTAGTTTCTTCTAAAATTACTCGTAAGCAATTTGAGGCAAAAACTGATAAGGAACTTTCCACAACTGACTTTTTCTATATTCTGAAGCACGGTATGTCTTCTAACGATGCATCAGCAGATGCATCTGGTGAAAACTTTGGTGCTAGAAACCTTGTATTCTATGATAATGAACAGATTCAAACTACAAGTGCTATCACTACCGAGGAACAATTCCAGATTTATCTTACAGATCCACAACCATATCCATTAGCAGACGTTCCTCTGAGATTCCCACTTGGATGCTATATTCAAGTAGATAATGAAATCATGAGAATTAGGAGCAATGCTCTTACTGGAACAGGTACCGATGAAATTCAAGTCATTCGTGGTGCAATGGGTACTCTCATTGAATCACACGCCCAAAATTCGGTAATTAAAAAAATTAAATTACTGCCTATTGAAGCACATAGACCATCCATTCTTCGTGCTTCTGGACATACATTTGAATATCTTGGTTATGGACCTGGTAACTACTCAACTGGTCTTCCACAGGTTCAAGTTAAGACCTTGACTGAAGATGAGGAGTTCTTATCACAATCTCAAGAAACTTCTTGTGGTACTGTTCTTTACACTGGTATGGATAGTGATGGTGATTTCTACATTGGAAACACCAAGTATTCCTCACAGTCTGGTGAACAAACAGTATTTGATGTTCCTGTTCCAACAATTACTGGTGAAGATCCAAACAGACTTAGTGTTGTCTTTGACGAAGTAATTGTTAAAGAAAGAATTTTGGTTGAAGGTGGTTCATCACAACAAATTCTTTCACAGTTTGATGGTCCTGTAACCTTTAATGGTGATACTAGATTTAATGCTCAACTTATTGTTAATAATAAACTAAGAGTTACAGACACTGTTGATTTCAAGAGCACTAATAATGCAACATCATGTACTGATAACAATGCTGCATTAAGAGTTGCTGGTGGTGTTGGTATCGCTAAAGATCTTCACATTTGTGGGAGCATTATTGCTGGTGCTGGTATTAGTATTACTGACAGCATAAACATTACTCAAAATATCGTTGCTGCTGGTGGTACATTTGGCAATATTCAAATTGCTATCACTAATGACAATACGATTGATACTACGACGGGTAATTTAACCCTCAATTCTGCTGGTGGAACATTAGATATTAATGATAATGTTGATATTGATGGTAATGTTGATATTGATGGTACTCTTGATGTTACTGGTGCAGTAGACTTTGATAACAATTTGAATGTTGATGGCAATCAGCAACTAGATGGAACACTTACAGTTGATGGTCAGACAACGATTAATGATTCATTACTTATTAATGCTGCTAACGAAGTCTTTAGAATTCGTGATGGATCTAGTACCACAAATAGATTCCAAGTAGATACTGATAATGGTAATACTACGATCGATGGTACTGTAAGAATTACCAACAACACTAATGCAACCAACGCTGCTGGAACCAGTGGAGCACTTGGAGTTCTTGGTGGTGCTAGTATCGATGATGACCTTCGTGTTGGTGGAACCATTTTTGGTAACTTGACTGGAACTGCTTCTCAAGTTCAGATAACTAACACAACTAGTGGTACAAATTATCTTTCCTTCACTTCCAATCATAATAGTGGTAATTATGCTTTAAGATCTTCTGATCGCTATTATGTAACTCCAAATAGCACAGCAAGTTCATCAGAACTTCAAGTTAGAGGAGATATCATTGCATTTGCTGCCGCTGCTTCTGATGACAGACTGAAAACTAACAAGATTAATATCACGGGTGCTCTTGATAAAGTGAATTCACTTACTGGATTTACATTTGAATGGAACGAAGTTGCAGATAAAGTTCTTGATTTAGGTGGTAATCCTGGAAGACAACTTGGTGTTTCTGCACAAGAAGTACAAAAAGTCGCCCCAGAAGCAGTTAAATCTATCACTACTGATAAGGGAGATGAATTCCTCTCTGTTAAGTATGAGAAACTTGTTCCACTTCTGATTGAATCAATTAAAGAACTTTCCGCTAAAGTTTCTGCTCTTGAAGATAGACTAAATAACTAGAAAAGCATCCCTAAGAGATGGCGAATATCAGAAAGCAGTTTAATTTTCGTAATGGTGTTCAGGTTGATGATGATAACCTAATCGTAACCACTACGGGTTTGGTTGGAATCGGCACGTCGCTTCCGGCAGAATCCTTGCACGTAGAAGGTAATTCTAAAATAGTTGGTCTTGCATCTTGCAATTCAATCTTTACACCATCTTTAGAGGCAACATCTGCATCTATTGCTAATATCACCTTAGATACTTCAGGTTCTATTATTGGTGGTGGTGTTAGTATTGTCAGTGGTATCATTAGAGGTTCTGATTCTGGTATTGCAACATATCTTGGTGATGGCGGAAACTTATTAAATCTTCCAACATCTCAATGGGTAGATGTTGATTCTGGTTTCGGATATACATCAATTTACGCTGCTGGTAATGTAGGGGTTGGAACCACACTTCCAGCATTCACTTTCCAAGTTGCTGGAAATCAAGATATTAGTGTTGCTGGATTCGCGGCTGGTGTAGGAATTAGTTCTGATGGCGATGTTTTAGTTACTGGCATTGTAACTGCTGCATCATTTGTCGGGTCTGGTTCTAATTTAACACTACTGAATGCCGATAATATTTCCTCTGGAACATTATCTACTTCTAGACTTCCAGTTATTCCATCTTACATTTTAGATTCTAATCAGAGTCTTGGTATTGTTAGTACAACTGAATTTCAAGCAGATACAATTAGTACGGGTGATTTAATTGTAACTCAAGGTGCTACGATTGGTTCTGGATTAACTGTATCTGGAACTCTTGTTGCTACTGCTACTACATCACAAGGATTAAGTGGAACTCCTGATATTACAGTAGGAACAATCACTGGAACTAGTATTACTGGAACTAGTATTACTGGAACTACTATTACGGCAGATTCTGTAAATGTTTCCTTAGCATCCACCTTTAGTAATGGAATTATTGGTAACTTAACAGGAACTGCAACTACAGCACAAAATCTTACAACTGATGCAGGTGTAGACATCAATGACCTTACGGTTGGTGTTGCAACTGTATCCACAAGACTTTTTGCCGATGGTGATGTTGGAATCGGAACCGCAGAACCACCCCAAAAACTTTCAGTTTATGGTGGAAACGTAAAAGTTTATCATGAGAGTGATATTGTTAGTGTTTCTATTGGCAATTCAGTAGAGTTAACTGGATTTAATGCTGAACTTAGAACTGGAAACACTATTCCATTATATGACTATAGTACAGAAGCTTCCTTTGACTTAATCAATCATGGTTATGGAAATTTCAATTATTACTTAGACTCTGAAGAATCTGCTCCTGTAGGAATTAAAACTGGAGATTTTAATTGGATCTATAAAACATCAACCGAGTTGATGACACTGACTTATGACGGTAAGTTGGGTATAGGAGGTACTGATCCATCATCAAATCTTCATGTGTTTGGAGATTCAAAATTTGAAAATTCCGCAGAATTTTTTGATAATGTAAGCATTAGTGGTTCGTTAAGTGTAGAAGCATTTAGTATCCCATCTTTAGCTGTTACTGATATTGTAGCAGCAGGTGTTGTAACCGCATCAACATATGTTGGTGTTGCTACCTTTAACAGTAATAATGTGATAGAAGGTATTGAATCCAACTTTACACACGTAAAGAATGTATTAGCAGTAGGTAGTGCTTCTACATCAGCACCAGGAAGTTCTGGTAGATTTATTGTTGGTGATACTGACTCTAGAGTATTCATCACCAATGGTGGTCAGATTGGTATTGGAACTACCAATATGAGAACAAATCCTGATGATGCAGATACTGATGAACAGTTCACAATTGTTGCACTAAATCAAACTGCTGGATTAGGTGGAGTTGGTGTTGGAACAACTGCATTACAATCTCTTGTTGACTTTTCCTCAGTCGGTGTTGGTAGAACTGAAATCAACACTGTAGAACAACAGGATGTTGCGAAGATGAGATTTATGCTTCCACCTAAGATTAGCACTGATGAAAGAGCGGGATTAACCACTGTTTCGGGTGCAACAATATATAATATAACAACCAATAAGTTGCAAGTTTATAACGGAACTACCTGGGAGGACTTACACTGATGGCGATTAAAAGTAGTGGTCCTATCAAATTTTCAGATATAAAAAAAGAATTTGGAGATTCAAACGGCAGCGAAGCTGGTATTTCCTTAGGGAAATATAGAGTCAGTGAAAGTTATGGTGAAATGACAAATATGCCACTAGATGAGGGTATTCCTCAATCTGGTGCCATTGAAATGTCAGATTTCTACGGTAAAAAACTGAATGTTGTCATTAATTATTATAGTGGCGGTACCGAAAATAGACCAAATACAGGCAGTCAAAGATATAAACAAAATAGTAAAGCGGAATGTGTAGGTGAATTCAAAAGTCCACCAAAAACTAGTAGCGGTGAACCACTCACGAAAGGAAGTAAAATTTGGCTCCATATCAACAAAACTATAGGAAGTAGTGGTGTTCAACAACAGACTGAAAAATGTGCATTTAGAACTGGTATCTGGGAATCTGGAACAGATTTAAGAATTCAAGCTGGCAATGAAGCATATATTGCTGGTAGAGGTGGACAAGGTGGAAAAGGTGGAGATGGTGGTGAAGAAAATGGTAGCAAGGGCAGCAATGGTACATCTGCTATTGGTATTCAATATACGGGTGGAACAACCATCGTAAATGGTAAGTCTCAGGCAGTCGCTGCTGGCGGCGGAGGCGGCGGAGGCGGCGGCGGTGCAGGTAGACAGGAAGATAGGGGCAATGACCGTAAAGCGGGTGGCGGTGGCGGCGGTGGCGGCGCAGGTCTTCCAGCTGGTCAAGGTCGTGATGGTGGTGATGGTGATGGAAGATATTCCGGTGGTAGCAGGGGCAGCAATGGTAGTAAAACTAGTGGAGGTAATGGCGGACAAGGTGGTGATAATGATGGTGAAGCACGCGGAGGTGATGGTGGCAATGGTGGAAACAGAGGTGCAAATGGGCAATCAGGCGGAGATGGTGGTGGTGATGAAGAGGGTAGCGGTGGACAAGGTGGACAAGGTGGTAATTGGTTACGCACTGGTGGCAACTCAGTTCAAATTCAGTGGCAAGGACAGAAAATTGGAGGACAGTCATCGGGAGATGGTAACTAAATAATTAAAATTTGATTTTTATTATGCAAACTGATTTTATTCAAAGATATACCGAGGTATATTCTAAGGAAGAATGTCAAAAGATAATAGATGAAATAGAATTTATTGGTAATATTGGTAAACTTACAAGCACTAAAAATGAAGGTCATAGTCACAATCAGGACCATCTAGTCTTTAATTTTGCAAATAATCTTGATTATAGTTTAGAAAATGGTTGCACTGTTACGCGATTGATACTTGATAAATTAAAAACTTGTTTAGATCATTATCTGTCAGAATATAGTGTATTAGATCGTTCCAAATTTTTAGCATATGACTGTAAAGTCAAAAAGATATGTCCAGGTATGGGATTCCATCTCTGGCACTATGAGAGTAGTGATTTTTTTACTACAAGTAGAAAACTGGTACTTCAAGTATATCTAAATGACGATTTTGATGGGGGAGAAACAGAATTTTTATATTATAACAAAAGAGAAAAGGCAGAAACAGGGAGTGTTTTAATATTTCCGTGCGAATTTACCCATACTCATAGAGGCAATCCTCCTATTGGTGGTACCAAATATATTGCCACAACGTGGGCGTGGATGCAAAACGATTAATGAAATTGAGAGATTATTCTATGGAAACTGTAAATGTTGATGCCCATTATGACCCGTTCCCGCATCTAATTATTCGCAATTTTTACAATCAAGAAGAATTAACTTTGATTTGGGAAGAACTTAATTTTTATACAAAACCAGGAAAATTACTTGGTCCGAAAGACTACTATGGAGTTGTTGATTATACAAATGCTAAAGCGTTAATTTTAGATGAAATTTATGTTGATCACAGTGAACGAGATCTCCCCAACTATAGAAATATATCAAACATTCTAACCGTTAATAGGAAAGTTTTTGATCCAGATATTTTAAGTGTTTTAGAAACATTGCATCCATGTTGTAAACAGGCATCAAAAACTAAATGGGATTTTACTAAAGTCAGATACTATCATAATAATGAATACTATGATCCTCATACTGATATTTCTATGAACTTCTTAGCATTTTCTTACTTCCATAAGAAACCCAAGAAATATAGTGGTGGCGAATTATATTTTCCAGAATACAATTATGAGTTTGATTGTGATGACAACTCAATAATCATTTTTCCTGGTTGGGTAGAACACGGAGTTAAAAAGGTAAGTATAACAGATTCTAATTACTTTGATGGATTTGGTCGTTATGCAATTACATCATTTTTTGGATTTGGTAAGAGTTAGAGCTTGACATAATTTGAAATTATCTGTAGAATATCTTTGTTAAGGTTGATAGATGAGAAGTATTGAGCTCTTTCCGGTAACAGTATTTCAAAGTCAGGTAAAAAATAATGACCTGTTAAAAAGTATTTTGGTAAAAAATATTCTCAATAGCACTGAGAATCTTGAGATACCTGAGACTTGGACTACTGATAAAATACTAACTTCTTTTTCTGAAGAATCTGATATTATTAAAAGTAATAAAATTTTATTAGAAAATACATATCTAGATTGTATCTCTGAGATTTTCGATAGAGAAGTAGAAGTAGATATTAAAAATATATGGTATAATGTCTATCTAAACGGTGAGTATCAAGAAGATCATGATCACTTAGGTGGTATATTTAATCCAACACATTTTTCATTTATACATTTTCTATGTTTTGATAAACTAGATCATAAACCACCAGAATTTAGAGACCCTTTATCACAACTTCGTAATTTAAGTCTCGAACTAGATTCTAATAAATGGGGTGAAGTTTATATTCCACAAATCAATGAGGGAGACTTACTAATGTTTCCTTCTTATCTACAACATTCTGTTCCTGCTGGAAAGAAAACATCTTACCCTAGAATTACATTATCATTTAATATATCGGTAACTAGATATGGAGAAGACGTTAGAAGTTATTGATGATTTCTTTATTGCTAATGATTACTTGAATGTTGTCAAGTATTGTAGCAGTGCTGATTATTATTGGGGAGAACGAGATGATAAAAAGTTTATTCCAACAGGAATGGTTCATGAAATTTATGACTGCGAAGATACACCAGTAAAAGAAAGTAATCAGTGGATTTATGATTTATTCTTAGAGAATACAAATCATTTGTGTCCGAACTTAAAACTGTATCGGATGTATATCAATTCATTTGCACCAGGAGAAAATCCATATTTTCATACTGATAGCACAAATGATGAAGATCTTACATTCTTATACTATGTGCCAAGTGCAGACTGGGACATCAATGATGGTGGAGAGACACAATTCTTCTATAATGGTGATATGGTGGGTGTAATGCCCATTCCAAACCGAATGGTTTATTTTAACGCTACCATCTTACATAAGGCAACATCGTTTCGTGACCGATGGAGATGGACTGTAGCAATTAAATTTAGTACGACAGACGGTTGGTGAATTGGCACAGAGGGTGCTACTGCCCTATCACATCGTGTTATAATATCTGCAAGACACCAAACCTAATGACTGTCACCCTTCGCCCCCATCAGAAAGACGCTCTACAGGCAATGGGGAACCACAACAAAGGTCAGATCATCGTGCCTACAGGTGGTGGCAAGACCATTTGTATGATTGAAGATGCACGTATTGATCTTCTCTACGGTAGAACTATTGTTGTAGTTGCTCCTCGTATTCTTCTGGCAGAACAACTCTGCAAAGAGTTCCTTGAAGTTATCACCAATCCTTTTGTG
>Ga0163111_10002112_pt1 | contig 12492 bp, 16 predicted proteins | sample CRUFie1St18metaG_FD_109645 | JGI IMG/M metagenome (GOLD analysis project Ga0163111, IMG submission 109645) | Marine microbial communities from the Costa Rica Dome - CRUD Field 142mm St18 metaG | ecosystem: Environmental > Aquatic > Marine > Oceanic > Photic zone | place: Costa Rica: the Eastern... | reverse complement strand
TGTTGAGTACATGAGAAGCCCATCAGGTACTGATTCATGGCATCATAGAAAAGGTTATCAGCATGCACCAAAAGCAATAGAAGCATTTATACATAGTAAGGATTATGGGCAATGTGCTAGGTTAACACATATTTTTAAATAAATAATTATATTTACAACATGGAAAAAAAGAAAGTAGTGGCAAAGAAGCCAGTAGTTAAAAAAGAGGCTAAGAAGCCCGTAAAAGCGGATCTAAACAATAAACTTACTGAGATTGCAGAGTTTATAGATAAGACTATTAGAGAGGAGAGAAATAAGCAGTTAAGTACTGTTGCATGTGCTAGATTAGGAAAGGTAAAACAAGATTTGTTATTTATTGCTAGAAATATAATCAAGTAATGATTAAAGCAACTATCCTAGATAAACCATATACCATTAGAAATAAATGGGAGGATAACACTATTAAGCAAATGTCTAAGGCTCAAAACTACATAGACAATATGCCTAAATGGTTATCTAATTACATTTATAGCGATAACGATGAGCCAGTAAGCGAAAGTAAGCTATTAGATTTTCAAGTAGATTGGGTTGAGCTTTTTACTGATATACCTAGAGAATACTTAGAATCTGAAATATCTGTTAATAAACCTGATGAGGTTAGTTTATTAGAGTTGTTTGGTGCTGTTAGTAAATTCTTAGGAGAGCCTAATCAAGATGAAATAGGATCAAGCGATATTATTACATTAAACAAAACTAATTATCATTTAATTAAATCTGTTAAGACTGCTGGAGGTATAGATAAGATGTTAGGAGGAGCTACTTATAAACACTTTGCAGAGAGTCAGGCTTTATCTAGTTTATTCCAAAAAAAGAATTATAGGAAGTGGGAGTATTTAAGTAGGATAACAGCAATACTATTTAGAGAGTCTGAGGATGAAAAGTATGATGAGGATTTAATTGAAATGAGGGCTAAAGCTTTTGAGAGCTTACCAGTTTCAGAGGCTTACAAAGGGTATTTTTTTTTGCAAGAGCATTTGAACAAATTACAAAGCTCTACAGTAACATCTTTAATGGCAAAAGTGGAAAGCCTACAGGCACAACGTCGGAAGCCATTGTTAAGAATACTTATTGGACTTCTAAAGCCTATAAAATGGCTGAAAAAGGTATTTTTAATAAGCAAAGATTAACTCCTTTAAATAGTGTTTATAGCACTAATTTATATGATGTATTAGAGTTTATTAGCATTGAAACAGCTGAAGAAACATATAAAGCAGAACTACAACAGCAAGCACATGACGACTCACTAAAGAAGCAAAAAAGGAGATGACAAAAGATGAGTTTTTAGAACAAATTTTAGAAGCGTGTTCTGCTTATCATTGGGAGTTTAACGGTACTTATAAGCACTATGAGATAGCTTCAATAACATCTCATGTAGTTAGTATTACTGTTGTTAGTTTTGGTTTTGATTCTGGTTATGCTGATATAGTAGACTTTCAAAATGATGAAGAATTAATAGATAAAATGTTAGAAATATTATAAAAATGTACTATCCAAAAATATTAATAGGCTTTCCTACATCTGATAAAAAAGATTACTGTGTAGATGAGTTTATACAACAAATTAAAAGCTTTACCTATCCATTGTATGACATATTTGTAGTGGATAACTCTAAAGATTCTAAACACGTTAGAAAGTTCTGGAAAGAGGGAATAAAAGCTATCCATGAGCCATTAAAAGGAGATTTTAGAGAGGAGCTTGCTAGGCATCAAAACATTATAAAAGATTATTTTTTAAATGGAGATTATGACTATTTAATGATGATTGAAAGCGATGTTTTTACGGGCGAATGTATCTTAGAAAAGTTAGTTAGTTATGCAGAAGTGTATAATGCTGGAGTGGTTACTGCTACTTATGAGATAGATAGAGGAGAGCCTACATTATGCTTAACATCTACTGTTGATTCTAGGCTAGTAAGGTCTGAAAAGCTATTAGAAAGGTCAATAGGTTATGAGATAATGGGGCAAGGTGTTATACCTCTTAGAAAGTTATTAAGCGATCCAGATGCTAAACTAACAGCAACGGGAATAGGATGCACCTTATTTAGTAGGTTTGCACTTCAAGATGTTAATTTTAGAGTAGATTTAAGCTTAAATAAAAGAGCTTTTAGTGATACTTTTATATTTACTGATATCGCTAGTAAAGGATATGAGATATTAATAGATAGTAACATTATTTGTAAACATGTTAAATGATTTATAAATTAACTATTATAGGAGTTATTATATTATTAGTATTAAAATTAATCATTCATGGATAAAGAAATAGAGTATTTTACATTAGTAGATAAAGAAACACATTCAATAGAAGAGGAAACAGATATACATTACGAAATATTAAATTATCAATTAGCAGTAGGTCATATACCAGAATCACAGAAATATCAATTAATAAAACAAAATTAACATGTTAGCAACTATCCAAGTATTAGAAACAGAATTAGATAATTATAAAAAGAGGGTTAACTTTTTAAGACAGTATATCCAGCATTTAACACAACATACTACTAACATGAATGGAGATGTAGTTTATGAGAGCTTAGATGATGTTGATAAGGCTTATAGATTACAAAATGAGTTAGACTTCAAGAACGTTTTAATTAAGCAAAGAGAAAGCCAGATTAAGCAAGTTCAGGAGCAAGAGCAACTAAAGAAAAAAGCTATAGCAGAAATGCCAGAGCTAATAGATAAGTCTAAGGTAGTTTATGATGCTATGCTAGATGACCTTGATAAGCTTAAAAAAGCTAAGAAAACTAAAGAGATTAAAGAAGCTGTTAAAATGGTGGAGATGCAATCTGATGAGGTTAGCGATATAATAGACGGTATTGAGGATAGATATAATAATGATGATCATAAAAATGTATTAAATGATTTTAGACAAATTAATAACATATTAAAGCTTAAAGAGTGAGTATTATTTTTTTTATGGGCTTTATAATGGCTATTTTATTAATATCTAAATGGATTGAAAATAATAAAGATTTATTTTAGGTTTATAGGTTTATTTTTATTAAGGGGCATTTGTTGCCTCTTTTTTTTTATATTTATACTTATCCAATTATAAGCCCTATAATAATAGATATGGCTACAATTACTAATAAAACAGATGGTTTAGAGATAGTGGACTCACATGGAGATACTTACTTTATTAAGTATGGAAATGTAAAGCTAATCAAAAGTGCTTCTTCTGTATCAATTTATGATAACTCAGAAAACAGGAGAGGTGCTGATGCTATAAAGGTTACTCATGCAGAGGTAACAAGTCCAAGTACAGCAGATTTAAATAATTTATACACAACTATAAGAGGATATATTGACTAATGGCAACAATAACTAATTTAACAAGTGGTATAGAGATTAACTTCGGAGGAGCAGTTACCTATATCAAACATGCAAATGTAAAGCTTTTAAAAAGAGGTACTAACATTAATATTTACGATGATTCTGATGATGATGGCAACCAAAGAGGGCAGGTTTATATAAGCATTCCTTTTAGTGAGGTTACTAGTCCTAGTGAAGCTAATATAGATGCTTTATATGCTACTGTAAGAGGTTATATTGATGTATCTTCTAGTGGTGGTGGTACTGATGCAAATGCAGTTCATGTAAATGTAGGAGGAGAGATAAACGGAATAACTGCTAAAGCTACTCCAACATCTAGCGATATTCTACTAATAGAGGATGCAGCAGATAGTAACAATAAAAAAAAGATAACTATTGCAAACTTACCAGCTACAAGCGATGCAAGTGCAGTTCATGTAGATGCAGCTAATGAGATCACAGCAATAACAGAAAAAACAACTGTAGCTAATGCTGATGAGTTCATTATTGAGGATAGTGGAGATTCTGGAAATAAAAAGAGTATTAAGAGAAAAGCTATAATAGATCCTATTGTAGTTTCAACAGCATCAACAGCTACATTAACAATAGATGCAGATGTTGCGGATTTATCAGTAATAACAGCACAAAGTGAAGCTTTAGCAATAGGTGCTACAACTGGTACTCCTGTTAATGGTCAAAAGTTAATCATTAGAGTTAAGGATGATGGAACTGGAAGAGCAATAACATGGGATGCAATATTTAGGGCTATAGGTGTTACTTTACCTACTACTACTACAGCTAGTAAAATATTATATGTTGGATGTATTTATAACGGGGTTGATAGCAAATGGGATGCAATCGCAGTTAAAGAAGAAGCGTAATATGATAACAATTATTTCAAAAATAGAATTAGAGGGTACTGATAATCTTAAATATACTGATGTTGGTTATACTGAAGATGTTAGTATTATTAATCAGATTAATGAGAGCTATGATTCTACATTAGGTAAATTCATAGGAGAGAACAGAACTAAATTAACTTTAGGAGAGGTTTCAATAAGTGAGTTTTTTGCAACTACTGAATATGTAAATGAAGCAGCTACTCAAACAGATAGTATTGATGGTTTAAGTTTAATTGAAATTACTAACATAAATCAGTTATAAATGGCAAGTCCTACTAAAGGAAATACAACTAACTCAAGTGCTACTCCTGGAGCTAGTTCTAAAAACTATACTCATAATCAAAATACGGGCGATGATGGATTAATAGTTGTACAGCTTTCTATGACTAATAATAGAAATTTTACAGGAGCTACGTATGGAGGTCAAGCTATGACTCAACTGTATCAAATTAATAGAGGTGGTTTAGGTCAAAAAATGGCTTTTTATTATTTAGAGAACCCTCCAACTGGCAGCAATACATTAACGCTTAGTTTTAGTGCTAGTGTTTGGAATGGTGTTAGTGTACACATTAGAAGCTTTACAGATTCAGGAGGTATAGGTGCATCAAATAGAACGGGAGGACAATCAAGCCCTCATAGTGGAGATATAACAGTAGAAGAGGACTCATTAATTATGATTACTTCGTGTTGTGTTAATGTTATCCTTACTCAACAGATTCCAACAGGAACTAATAGAACTTTTACTACTCATAATGTTAATAGACAAGTAGCAACGGGTGCAATTAGTGCTAATGGTGGTCATAGTGCTGGTACTATTAATGTAAGGGCAACTAGTGCAAGTGGTAACTTAACTTTAGATAGAACAGAGATAAAAGGGCTAGGAAGCTCAGTAGATACAACAGGAGGCGACTTTTTTGCAATAATGTAACATGGCAGTATTTAAAGATATAATAGATGAATTTAAGACCGTTGCAGATGCTTTTGCTTCGGTTAATTACTTTGTATATGACAGGGTAAGTAGAGTTAATGGCACTTTACAAAATAAAGCCTATCCAATGATATTAATTGATTCTACTCCTAATTTTAATAGAGGTGCAAATAATAATGTTTATTTACCAAGAGCTAAGCAGTTTACGTTTAACATCTTTTGTTATGGTGACTACAATACAGCTGAAAGAAATGCTAAAAGCTTGCAACAGAAGCAAGGCGAGATAGATAATATTTTAGATCAGTACATAGCAGAAATCATTAATCGTAATATTGATGGCTCTAATGGTTTTAGTATAGTTAATAATACTGCTTTAAGTGGATTCTTAGCTCATGATGTTCATAATGATAAATTAGTACAATCTACTTACACTATGACTGTTGAGCTAGATAGCAATTGCACTTTAGGCTCATTTAGTTACTAATGGTAGATTTTAATAAAGTTGGTAATTTTATTATTAAGGCTCTTCAAATGGAGCTTATACAGCAAGGTCATAAAGCTACTGGTAATCTAGTTAATAGTTTTGAGCAAAGGTTTTTAGAGTTACCTGATTCATTAGTATTAGAAATATTAATGGATGACTATGGTATTTATGTTAATGAGGGTAGGAGAAAAGGAGCTAAGAAAGTGCCTATTAATGTACTTATAGAATGGATAGAAAGAAAAGCTATTGTTAATGGAGATAAAGAAGTTAAGAGTTTAGCTTTTGCTATCCAGCAGACTATATTTAAAGAAGGTAGCCCTACTAAAGGGAGTTTTAGATTTAGTAACAATGGAAGGAGAAAAGGTTTTATAGATTTTGTAATAGATAATGAGTTAAATTTTGTTTATACAGAACTAGAAGAGCAAGTATTTAAAAGCTATGATGCTACTGTAGCTTCAATAGTTAAAGATTTTAATAAGGTTAAATAATGGCAATAACAGTAATAAGTACACCAAACAGATTAAATTTAGCTTATAGACCAATGGTTTATAAGTTTTCTAGTAGTGCATCAAACTTACAATATTGTATAATTGAGGTTTTAAATGATGGAACTAGGATAGCTGCTAAAAGTGTACAATTAGATTTAGGAAGCTCTACTAATTTTACTGTAGATATAAGTGATATTATTCAAGACAATATAGGTTTTGAGTTAAATACTTTAGGCTCTAGTGGTGTTATCATTCCAACTAATTCTAGTGGTAGAATGGAAGATATTACTTTAAAAATTTATGAGGTCGTGTTAACTGCTGGATTGATAGTTACTAGTTATAATCCAGATAATGCTTCTAATGTAAATTATACTTATTGGTTAGGTGGTGAGGTTAGTAATAAAGACGAAAGTGTTAATGCTTATAATTGGACTTTTAGCCATTTTGATTATAATAGTTTTAGCATGGGGGTTGGTAACTCTTCAGATTATCAATTAACGGCTGTTGATAGAAAATTTTTAAACAATGCACCATTAATAAAAGATATTGAATTAGGTCAGAGTGAGTATCTAGGTTTATTAAATGCTTATAACGCTGCTTTAACTTTTGATTTTAAATTAGAGGTTTTAACGTATGATATATCAGGTTCTTTGTTAAATACTGATTACATAGATGTTACTCAATGGAATAGCAACTATTTTGCTAGTGATTATCCAACTAATACATATTTAAGCGTTGGAGTAGGTACTGCTAATCTAATAGCAGAGAGCATAAGTTTAACAAATGTATCATATTACACGGTACAATTGAAAGAAGCTACTAATATAGTATCTGAATTAAGAAGATTTAATATAGTTGGTTCTTGTAGTAGTGATGTTAGAATACATTGGAGTAATAACTTCGGTAAGCAAGATTCTTATACGTTTAAAGGCAATAAAATAGAAACTCTTAACCATAAGGCTAAAACTTACTTAAAAGCTATAGGAAATACTTATTCTAGTGAAAAAAGAGGTAGTACAGTTATGCAAAATATATCATCTACTAGTTTTGAAATATTCACAGATAGCATAGGTAGGAATGACTATGAGTTTTTAGCATCCATGTTAACTAATAAAAACGCTTTTATAGAAGATAATGGTAGTTACTATCCAATTATTATAGAAGATGGATCTAAACTTATTAGAAACGAGAAAAACGTACCTTTACAATTTAAGTTAGTTTATAGCTTTGCTAACGATACAAAAGGATTAAGAGGATGAATGAAGTAATAATTAGAATATTTGATAACACTAATAACGTACTTGGAGATTTAGACTTAGAAAACTTTGACGACTTCCCATTAGTTATTACTAAGGGTATTGTAAATCTTGATAATTTAAAAGCTAGGACTGGAACATTTACTAAAAGTTTCAAAGTACCTAATACTAAGAATAATTCTATTTTACTCTCTAACGTAGATGATATAAACTCAAGAAAGGACTTTAGAGATGCTTTAAACCGTAAACCATGTAGTATAATGGTTAATGGTAATGAGATTGAAAGAGGTTTTGTACAAGTATCTAAAAGTTATAACGGTTTTGATGTTGATAGCTTTGAATTAGTATTTTTTGGTAATAATATAGACTGGGTTAAAGGTGCATCTGAGTTAAAACTAAATACATTAGAATTTGCAAATAATTCTCAGGTTTATGATGTTACTAATATAAATGCTGCTAATAATAGTAGTCATCCTACTTATGACCATTGCTATCCGTATATTTCTAGAGGAGGTACTTTAAGTGGTAACAATGATACAGTAGTAGAAGATTACTACCCATGTTTTTATTTATCTTCTATATTAAAAAAAGGGTTAAATTATTTAGGATATAACATTAATAGCGACTTTTTAAACTCTTTTAATGTAAAAAGATTAGCATGTGATTTGAATGGAGATATGAAAGTATCTCAGACTACCATTGATAACAGTAAGACTAGAGCTAGTAAGACATCTGATCAAACTGTTAATACTAATGGTTCTGGTGTTATAACTTTTGATGATGATTCTACAGTACCTAATGAAGATAATGAAGATAATTATAATACCTCAACTTATGATTATACAGTACCTACTACTGGAAGATATACTTTTACAGTTAGTTTAATTATAGGAGATTACACTTTATTAGGAGGCTTAACATCTTTACCTATAACTGTTAAAATACTCGAAAATAATTTTTTTGAAAAAGATAGAGCTACTAAAACAATAAATCCTCAATCTGGACAACAGACGATAGAATATACATTAACAGCTTTATTAAATGCTGGAGAAGAAATAAGGGTATATTATGAATGGTCTAAACCTCTTAGCGTTGGTTTTGATATAAAAACTGGCACATATTTTAAAGTACAAAGAAGCTCAGAATTAGTAGAAGATGATAACTTTTCACTTAATGAAGTTATACCAGATGACATCAAATTACTAGATGTAATAAATGATTTTACTAGAATGTTTAATATCTATTATTGGACTGATATTAAAACTAAAACTATTTACTTCGAGGAAAGAGATAATTTTTTTAAAGATAGCACTACTGCTTTAGACTGGTCTGATAAACTAGATTTAAGTAATAACTATGAAATAGATTATGTAAGCTCTTACAAGCGTAATATTAAGTTTAGTTATAAGGAATTAAATAATGATGAATGGTTAAAAGGATGGCAAGATACTAATAAAAGAAAGTATGCCGAATATAATCATCCATTACCTGATAGATTTGGAGAGGGAACAACAGAAGTTAAATTAGATTTGTTTAGTGCTAGTTATGCTCATATTTGTACTGAAGCTACTCCATTAAATAATAGTGCTTTTACTAGTTTAAAATACTGGAATGAATATTTAGATAACGGTATAGCAAGAACTACTCCTCCTATTCATAGAATAGATTCATATAATTCAAGGATATTTAACTTCTTAAAGGGTAGTCAGTTTGAGCCTAATTCAACATCTAGAAAATATAGTTTTAATGGTGTTTCTAGTACATCTATACCTTATGCAATTTTTGAGGATTACAATAATACTACTGCTGGAATTAATTTAAGTTTTACTGGTACTAACGGACTTTTCAATACTTACTACTCTAACATGTTAAAAAATATAGAAGAGGGAGGTAGATTGATTGCTTATTTTAATTTAAGTAGTACAGATTTTAATAATTTAGACTTTAGAAAGTTGGTTTATATTGATGCACCAATACAGGCTAAAGGATATTATTTAATAGAAAGTGTTAGCGATTATAACCCTATTAATAACGGACTTACAAAAGTTAGTTTATTTAAGTTTGAAAACTTAGGAAGTGTAACTACTGATACATCTCAAGAGGGAAATAATGATAGTGATGATGATAATGCTGATACAAATGTATTAGAGCCTATTTACATAGAAGATGGTAACCAATTAATAGAAGTTTGGACTGAGGTTATTACAACTAGAGGTAGTAGATATAGAAAAGTATTTAAAGATTAAAAAATGGCAGAAAAGGTAATAGCGATAAAGGTTGACTTAAAAGGTACTGAAGCACAACAAAAAAAGTTAGCAAAGCTAGAAACGGAGGTTAAGAAACTAAGTTTAAGAAGGACTGAATTAAATAAAGCTCTTAAAAAAGGAACTATATCTCTTAAGCAGTACGGTAAAGAAATAGCAGGTGTTAACACTAAGTTAAAAGCTAACAGAAGAGAGATGTTAGTTGCTAGAGAGCAGATTCTAGGAATGGATAGTTTTACTACTAAACTAGGTAAATCATTTAAAAAACTTGGTACTAGTATTAGTGGAGCTTTTATTGGTTTATTTGCTTTACAAAAAGTATTTGAAATAGGGCAAGCTGCTGCTCAATTAATAATAGAATTAGATGAATTAACTGTAGGAGTTCAAAGGCTTGGTAATGTTTCTGAAGAAACTGCAAAAAAGACATCTGCCAGTATTTTAGCTATATCAAGTACCTTTGAGGCTTCTACAAGTGAAATATTAACAGCTGCTAATGCTGTTTCTAGTCAATTTGGTATAACACTAGATGAGGCTGTAGAAAAGATAAAAACTGGTTTTGCTGCTGGCTCTAATGCTAGTGGAGAGTTTTTAAATGTTTTAAAAGAATATCCAGCATTATTAAAAGAAGTAGGACTTAATGCTGATCAAACATTTGCTTTAATTAATCAACAAGTTACTCAAGGTGTTTATTCTGATAAGGGAGTAGATGCTATTAAAGAAGCTGGATTAAGATTAAGAGAATTACCAAAAGCTACAAAAGAAGCTTTAGATGGTATTGGATTAAGCTCTAAAGAAATAGAAAAGGCTTTATCTAGTGGTAGTAAAACTATATTTCAAGTAGTACAGGATGTAAGTAAAAAATTAGGGGAGTTGCCTCCTCAGTCTGCTGCTGTAGGTACTGCCATCGCTGATATATTTGGTGGTGCTGGAGAGGATGCTGGATTACAATTCTTAACTACTTTAGATGATATTAATCTATCATATGATGATATAGTAAGTAATATTGATGAATACGGTCAAAGCCAATTAGATTTAGTTAATGCTCAAGAAGGTTTTAACAGTTTAATTAATGAGTTTTTTGGAGATTCTAGTGTAGGATTTAATCAAATAAAAGCTATTGCCATAGAGTTATTTACTACTCATTTAAGAAACTTATTTAATGTAATAAGTGGTATTAGAGATAGGTTTGTTGATTTATTTAATAGTTCTGAAGCATTTAGACAAATTGTTTTTGGTATTAAATCTGCTTTTAGTGCTTTATTTAATGCTATTTCTACTCCTTTAAACGTTTTAGTTAGCACAATACAAACAGTAGTAGAAGCTTTTTCATTTTTAATAGATGGAGAGTTTAGCAAGGCTGGAGAAGCTTTTGTAGGTGGTTTTAAAAGGACTGCTAAAATAGTAGTAGATGAAGCTAAGAACGTAGTAAATACTTTTGTAGAAAACTCTGAAGAAGCTAGTAAAGCGATAATTAAAATACAAACAGCTGAAGAGAAAGCCATAATAGAATCTAAAAAAAGGCAGGCTGTTCAGAATCAACAGTTAGCACAGCAAAGAGCTTTAGATGCTGCTAAAAAAGCTGCTGAAGTTAAAAAAGCTGAGGATAAAGCTATAAAACAAAAAGAAAGGGCTGTCAAAACTGCTAAACGTGATGCAGATAGAAAAGCTAAAGTAGAGGCTAGAGAGAAAGAGAAAGCTCTATCTAATGAAGAGAGGTTTTTAGATAAAATAGATCAGTTAAGAATACAATCTAATTTAGCTGCTATTACTGATGAAAAAAAGCTACAATTTGAGAAGTTAAGATTAAAAAGAGAAGCATTAAAACAAGAGGCTAAAGATTCTATATTAAGCAAAGAAAAGCTTAATAGTGCTTTAGCTCAAATAGATGAATCTTTTGATACTCAGGAGGCTCAAATAAATGCCACTTTTGAACAAACTAAAAAAGAAAACAAAAAGCAAGCTGCTGTAGATGCTGCCTTATTTGCTATTGATACTAGTAAACAGTTAATTGATAGTATTGCTAATTTAGAAATATCAGCAGAGCAAAGAAAGTTTGAAAGAGGTCTTATTACTGAGGAAGAGTTTGCACTTGCTAAATATAAAATAGAAAAGAAAGCATTTAATGCACAGAAAAAAGCTGATATAGCATCTGCTATTATTAATGGTGCTGTAGCTGTTAGTAAAGCTTTTGCTCAAGGTGGTGTATTAGGGTTTGCTACATCTGCATTGTTAGTTGCTCAAACAGGGGCTCAAGTTGCTGCTATAAGTAAGCAACAGTTTCCGAGTTCTGGATTTGCCGATGGTGGTTATACTGGATCTGGTTTTGGCTCTCCTGATAGCTCAGGATTTAAGCAAGCTGGAGTAGTGCATGAGGGAGAATATGTAGTACCTAAAAACGTATTAGAATCTCAAAGAGGTGGTCAATTAGTAGGAGCTTTAGAATCTATGAGAATGAATAAACCTACTCCATTAAGTAATATTGGATTTGCTAACGGTGGATTTACTAGTGGAAATAATTTAGATTTATCGGACATGGAAAGCAGAATTAGTAATGCAATTATATCATCAATTGGGGCTATTAAAGTTCAAAATGTTGCTACTGATACGACCACAGAAGCAGTAAAAGTGAATAATATCATGAGTGAGGCTACTTTTGGATAGAAGCGATTTATTAACACAAATAATTAAAGGGTATTACTTAAAAGTTTTACCCTTTTTTTATTGCTTTTTTTTACTAAAACTATGTAAGTAATTGATTAGTAAATAATTAACGTGTTAAGACTACTTCAAGAGGTGTTCAAGAGGTGTTCAAGA
>Ga0163111_10002109_pt1 | contig 12501 bp, 7 predicted proteins | sample CRUFie1St18metaG_FD_109645 | JGI IMG/M metagenome (GOLD analysis project Ga0163111, IMG submission 109645) | Marine microbial communities from the Costa Rica Dome - CRUD Field 142mm St18 metaG | ecosystem: Environmental > Aquatic > Marine > Oceanic > Photic zone | place: Costa Rica: the Eastern... | reverse complement strand
TTCGCACACCACCGGTTCGTACGGTAACACCGGCATTTCCGGAATCGATTTCCCCGGCGTCACGACCGCGCCGGTCGGTAACACGATGCGCGTCGCTTCTATTCGCGAACACGGCCACGCGTTGAAGGACATCCGGACGCCTTCGCGGTTCTCGTACGCCGCGAAATCCATCTTTTCTTTTCTTCCGACTCGCTTTTTGCGGCGGTATTATATTGCTCTCGTCTCTTCGTCGTCGCTCTTCTTCTTCTTCTTCTTCTTCTTCGAATCGCACGGAAGCTCCTCCCGGGGAACGGCACAATTTCCAATCGTAAAGCGTCGTCCCGAATTGAATTGGAACTTGATGATGCCTCAAAGTCTTTTCTTCCTCCGTGTCGTTATACCACAGTTCGAAAAGGCGTGCGTAGTATCGGGCAAAAAAAAAGACACGCGTTCGCCTCTCTGTCTGTCTCTGTCCGGAACGCGCGAGCGGGTGGTGCCTTTACGACGACTTTCTTCAATACGGGGTTATAAAGTTCTCTCGTTGTCGAGAGTACTACTAATCGAGAAACTGTTTAAAAAAATCGTTCAAAAACTCTTGTTTTCTTCTTCTTCTTCTTCCTCTCTCTCGAGAGAAAAAAAGGCTTCTTCTGTCAAAAAAGAGAGGCTTCTTCTTCTCGTCCTTCGTCTCCCTTTTCTCTCTCTCTCCTACATTTTTTTTTTCACCACCCCTTTTAGAATATGGGGCCTCAAAAAAAAGGACCAAACCCTAAATGGATTTCTTTTTTTTTTCTTTTTTTTTTCGTCTTTTATTTCTGCATTCGTTTCTCGGAGGAGAAGAAGAAGACGACGACGACGCCGACCACGAAGCGAGCGAACGGCACACGAACGAACGAGCGAAGAAGAAGAAGAAGAAGAAGAAGAAGAAGCCCTGATTGTTTTCTCCTCTTCTTCTTCCTTTTTTTTCCGATGACGACGACGACGACGACGACGGTGGACGTGTTCGAAACGGTCTCGGCGATTCGAGCCGAGGTGAAACGCCGACGCCGCCAAAAAAAACGTGGTATTTCGGGAAGAGAAAAGGATTCTGGTGGGGCGAATACTACTGGCGACGACGACGACGACGACGACGACGCAAAGATCGGCTTCGTCGCCACCATGGGCGGACTACACCGAGGACACGTCAGCTTGATCGAAATCGCGCTCGAACGAAGCGATTTTGTCGTCGTGAGCGTGTACGTGAACCCGATGCAATTCGCCCCGAACGAAGATTTCGAGGCGTATCCGAGAACGCTGAAGGAAGATGTGGAGAAGATTGCGAGTTTGAAGGAAAATCACCGAGTGTGCGTGTTCGCACCGAAAGAGTCGCTGTTCGGGAAAGGAATAGACCCGTCGGAATGCGCCCGTGTGAGCGTGCCGAACGTGAGTCGAGGGTTGTGCGCGACGACAAGGCCGCACTTTTTCAGCGGCGTCGCGACGGTCGTTTTGAAACTGTTGAACATAGTGAAACCAGATGTAGCGGTGTTTGGGAGGAAAGATTATCAGCAGTTGAAAGTGATCGAGAAGATGGTGAGAGATTTGAATGTAGACGTGGAAATTTTGAGCGGGGACACGGTGAGAGAACCGGTGAATGAAGAGGCGTCGGATGCGGACGCATGCCCGGGTTTAGCGATGAGTTCAAGGAATACGTATTTAACGGAAAAAGCGAAAAAACAGGCGGAAGCGATATCTGTGGCGCTGAAAGACGTCGCGGATGGGATTTCCGGACGATCAGATGAATTTACTCCGGCGATTGGGGCGCACATGGCGCAAGGTTGGGTTGGGTTTATAAAAAGGTGCATAGAGTTGAGCGGAGGGAAAGTCGATTACGTCGAGATTCGCCAGCGAGAGACGTTGGAAGGCCCCGTGGAAAAATTGGTGAAAGGAGAGAAGTACGTGGTTTTAGCGTGTGCATATTTCGGTGGCGTCAGGTTGCTGGATAACGTGGAAGTGGACAAAGCATAGAAGAATGAAAGCGATAAAGAGAGAGAATAAATAAATAAAAGGACCGCGATGCAAATAGAAATAGGTATGTAGTAGATGTGTTACTAGTCAATCTCTCTCTTACAATTTATTTAATGAAACAATCCTTCAAAGAGCTCGAACATGGCCCAGCGCTCGTCATCGCCTTCTTTCCGTCGTAACACGCCACCCCGTCCGCGTCTGTTTTTAATTTAGGCAACACCTTCTCCAACTGTTTCTTCTTCGGATTCAACACCTTCTCCGGTTCGCCTTCGAAGCCTTCAAACGCGACGCGTTCGCCGATTTGCGCGCCGCTCGGAGGCTTGACGAAATCGACTTTCGTGTGGTCCGCGTTTGAGGCACACAACACCATCGCCTCGGACCTCAACCCTCTCATTTTGTTCGGCTTCATATTGCAAATGACCAAAACGTCTGCGTTGGTCATGTCTGCTAAAGTTTTAAACTCGCGCAAACCGGAACACACTTGCAACGGTTTCTCTAATCCGACGTCGATTTCTTCCGCCCATAATTTATCAGCCTCGGGGTGTTCCCACGCTTTGACGATTTTGCCGACTCTAATGTCGACGACGGAAATATTGACATCCTTTTCTGTCGTCGCCGCTGCACCTGCATCTCCTCCTCCTCCACCACCTCCTCCTTCCGCTGCCGCCGCGGCTTGTCTCGCGGCCTTTGCCGCCGCTTTCTCCGCCGCTTTTGCCTCCTTCTTCGCGATAGCTTTTAATCTCTTTGCCTCCGCCGCGGGATCGTCCAACGGTTGCGACCCGCCTTGCGGGTGATGTTTTGCTCCTCCCTTTTCGTTCTTCGTTTTCTCCGACGTCGACACTTGCGTTTTCCCTCCGCTTTCGCTCCTCGGCAACGTCGTCCACTTCGTATCCAACGCCGAAAAGTCAATAGCGCTCTCTCCGCTCGTCGACGCCACGCTTTGCATCCGTTTACACCATCGCGCGAGACTCTTCTTCTGCTTCAACTGTCCACTTCCCATCATCTGTTTCACTTTTTCTCTGATCATTCCGAACGTCACGATATCGGCGACTGTAACCCGATCGTTCGCCGCGACGTGCGATTTCGTCTTCAAGTGCTCGTTCAGACTCTCTAAAGCCGGTTCGCAATCGGCATCAAATTCGGTCCCGGAATACGTCGTGTTCGCGGCGGCGAGCCAATCGTCGATGGCGAGTTTTTCCGCCTCACTCGTGCCTAATAAACTCGGCTCCATCGCCGCGCACATCGCCGCGCACACCGGCACGACCCCTTCGAACGTTTGGGTGGCGCCGGGGCCGGCGCGATATCGAGGCGGCGCGTCGCGATTTTGCGTCGTCGACACACAAACATCGTCGTCTTTGCCGGTGACGTTCAAGATCGAACACAGGAGCTGGACGGCCACGCCGGAAGGAGACGACGCGGAACACTCGATCGAAGGAGACGACATGACGACGCGGTGTGCACGCTACGGCGAGTGTGCGTCTTCTTCTGGCTTTCTTTCTTTATTTCTTTTGTGTGGATTAATCTCTCAAATCTTCTTCCAAGAGAAAGGAGATAAAATGAGAGACGAAAGCGAAAGGAGGCGAAAGACGACGCGAATAATGTCGATCGAATACGGCGCGAAGAGAAAAAGCGTGCACGGTTGTTCGGCGACCTTAGTTTTCACGACGATCATGTATATATTCCAAATTAAGCTAAACACAACACAACACCCCCCTCTTATATAACGTGTATAAAGAAACGAAACTCTCGTTCTTCTGTAGCGCTACCAAGCATACTAAAAATTCATACGGGAAGAAATATTTAATATCTGTAGGCAGCCGGCTTGAACGGACCTTCAACCGGGACGTTAATGTACTCGGCTTGTTCCTTGGACAATTTGGTCAACTTGACACCAATCTTTTCCAAGTGCAATTGGGCAACCTTTTCGTCCAAGTGCTTCGGCAAGACGTACACCTTCTTGTCGTATTTGCCAGATTTGCGTTCGTTCCACAATTCCAATTGCGCGATGCACTGGTTGGTGAACGAGCAAGACATGACAAAAGACGGGTGACCAGTGGCACAGCCCAAGTTGAGCAAACGACCTTCGGCCAAGACGATGACGCCGTGTCCGTCCGAGAATTCGTATCGGTCGCATTGCGGCTTGATGTTCATGCGCTTGGTGATGGCTTCCAAACCAGCCATGTCAATTTCGTTGTCAAAGTGACCAATGTTACCGACGATCGCGTTGTTCTTCATGTTCTTCATGTGAGAAGCCATGATGATATCCTTGTTACCGGTGGTAGTGATGAAGATGTCACACTCACCGACGACGTCTTCGAGCGGGGAGACTTGGTAGCCTTCCATCGCCGCTTGCAACGCGCAAATCGGATCGATTTCAGAGACAATGACACGACCGCCCGCCGCCTTCAAAGAAGCGGCGGAACCCTTGCCGACGTCACCGTAACCGGCAACCCAGCAAGTCTTACCGGCAATCATGACATCGGTGGCTCTCATGATACCGTCCGGCAAAGAGTGTCTGCAACCGTACAAGTTGTCGAATTTGCACTTGGTAACGGAATCGTTGACGTTGATCGCTGGGAACAACAATTCGCCTTGCTTTTGCATTTCATATAACCTCTTGACGCCAGTGGTAGTTTCCTCGGAAACACCAACGCACGTCTCGACGATCTTGTGCCATCTTTTCGGGTTCGTCTTCAAGTTGGCCGCGATGATGTTCAAGACGCATTTCATTTCGGCGTTGTCCGTGGTGGACGGGTCCGGGACCGCTCCGGTAGCTTCAAACGCCTTTTCGGCCTTGTAACCCTCGTGGATCAACAAAGTCGCATCCCCGCCGTCATCAACGATGATGTCGAGCGGTTCAGAACCCCAGTTCAACATTTGGTCGGTGCACCACCAGTACTCCTCGAGCGTTTCGCCCTTCCAGGCAAAGACCGCCGCGGAGTCTCTCGCAACCGCCGCGGCGGCGTGGTCTTGCGTCGAGAAAATGTTGCACGAGCACCATCTGACGACGGCACCGAGCTTCACCAAAGTTTCGATGAGGACCGCAGTTTGGATGGTCATGTGCAACGAACCGGAGATGTTCGCGCCTTTGAGCGGTTGGCTCGGGCCAAACTCGGTGACGCAGGACATGAGACCCGGCATTTCAACTTCGGCGAGTTCGATTTCCATGCGTCCGAAATCGGCTTGGGCCATGTCGCGAACCTGTGCGTGTGATTTGTGGCGAGAAGCGGTGCATTCGTGCGGTCAGCGCGTGTTTGACAAACGTATTATTTTTAAGGACAAAACACAAAAATACGTGCACAACACGTTTTATTGGTGGCTTTCAAAGTCTTTTTCCCGAAACAAGGTCGCATCAAAGGTCTCTCGTTTCAAAAAAGGGACGACTCGACGCTTCGTCATCGACCGCGGACGACGACCCATCCACCACCGCGCGCTCGACGTCGCGCTCGATTCGCGCGGACAAATCCATTTCCCACGCCAAACTCGCACAGAGATGGTTCCAGCGCGTTCGCGCGCGTCTCGAGCGGCGCGATTGAATTGCGCGCGATTTTGAGCGGCTGTGCGTCGACGAGGACGACAAAGACGCTTTTTTCATCAATCCAATCGTTTCCGGGCGGCGCGCGTCTCTTCGCGCCCAACTTTTGGGACGACGGAACCGCCGACGACGAAATCGTCGACGCGCGCACCGACCGCGCGAGTCGTTCGACCTCCTCCCTCAATCTCCAGAAGTCGTCGACGAGAGGGAGAGAGGGAGAGCGCGCGACGACGACGGCAGAGAGAGAGAGAGAGAGAGAGAAAACGAGTAATCGCACAACGCAATCGCGATGGAAGAAAGAGCTTCTTCGAGAACGACGCGCACTGACTCATCAGGAAGACGAAAAAAAGAAGAGCACATTACCTTGTATTCGCGAGCGCCGCTCTTCTCGACGACGCACATTTCGGTCGGTGTAGTTGCCATGATGACGATGAGCTCTTTGAGTCGTTTTGTAAAGGTGAGAGTGTGGTGAGATACGTAAAGTGACGACTTCCTCTTCTGGCTTTTTTTCCTTCGTCGTCATCTCTCTCGAACGCTTCTCAGCCGTTGATTTCTCCCCTCTTTTTTTTTGGCTTTTTTTTTAAATTTAGGGTTTTATATTTGTTTGTTGGCTTTCGTACGAAAGTCTCCTCTTTCCGGAAAAAAAGGCTTTGGGAAAAAGGGAGAAAACTGTGTCGCAGAAAGACGCGTTTGAAGGAAGGTGTAGTATAATAACGAATAAGAATAAGAATAACGAATAATAACAATTAATAATAATAATAATAATGATATATATATATATATACCACGCGTGCTTATGCTGCGTAGCTTTTCACGTTTCGGTTCGGAGTGTTCTCGTTGCCGTTCTCGCGTGGCCGTGTCTCTTTCACCCGGCCTCTGCGACGACGACGGCTAATTTAATTTGGCCGTTGCTAATTTGTTTTTAACCGTCAGGTGTCGACAGTAGGAGGGACTGCCTTTCCCCCATTGCAAGGCACCGTTCAATCCGTGACCTTTGACGAGGATGTTTTCGACGCTAAACTCGCAATGCGAGTTATAGTTTGGTTCGTTCTGGTCCAGGCCTAATTCGGGGATTTCACCCATGCATCCTTTGTAACTTTGGTCGCCGCCGACGCCGTTCCAAACATCGGAGAGTAACGTCCACTCACAATTGGCGCCCTCGGAGCATCCGCCGGAACCGTAGATGTTTACTTGCTTTTGGTTCGGGTCCTCGTTGCACCAACACGCGTATTCTTTGTCTGAACCCCGCTCACCCCACTCGCAATCTTTGCAGTCTTTATATTTCGGCTTGAAACATTCGCCGCCGTTGGCTTCTGCTTCAGACGCCGTGCACGTCGTTGCGGTGATAATCCCGGCATCGTCTTTACGAATGGTCGTGTGTCCCCAGGCTTCGTTGATGTTGAAGTTGTCAACCTCTACTTCGTGACCTCCGCCGGCGAAATTCATCTGCATTTTTCTTCGCATGCAGAATTCAGAGCCATCGATTTCCCCAGAGCCGGGGCCCCATTGCCAAGTGTCTGGACTCATCCACAATGGCGCAGCCCAGACGCCGCTGCATCGAGAGGTCGTCCAATCGTAATTTAACGACTTGAAATCGTGCATGGGGATTTTGCACGCTTTTGCTTGCGCTAACATGCACTCCGCTTTTCCACTTCTCACGGAAATTCTCACCGAAGCTAAATCGTCGTCACACATCTCCGGTACGTTTCCCATATCGTTCACGCCTCCATTTTCCGACTGACACGAAGGGTGCGACATGTTCCCGACGGAGAAAGGCCATTCGAGGTCTTTCCATTTCGAGGCTTGGCATACCTTTCGTGCTTTTTTACCCGGGGCCTTGGCGAGGCGTGATTCACCAAACCGGGACTTATCGTTTAAATGGTTTACTTTTTGCTCAGCAATGTACGCTTGCGCGGCTTTCTTCTCTTCCTTCTTTTCCGAAGTCTTGACCATTTTCATGGCTTCTTCGTACGCTTTCTTAGCATCAGCCGCATTTTTTTCTGCTTCTATGCGATCTTCCCGAGCTTTTTCAGCCGCGACTTCCGCCTTTTGCCTATCGCTTATCGCCTGATTGTATTCCGGTTTGGGAGAAGAAGAAGAAGAAGAAGAAGAAGAAGTGGAGGCAGTTTCGACGTCTTCTTTCTTCACCGACTTCTTCGAGGAAGACTTGGAAGAAGGGGTAGAGGAAGAATCGGCAACATCATGGGTCTCAACTTTCTCACCTTCTTCGCTTACGGAAGATGACGAAGAAGATTGTCGAGCGTGATGCGTGCCGTGTTCTTTCTTTTCCGGCACGAAGTCGTAGGACGTCGTCGCCAACTCTTCTTCAAATTCCTCTTTCGGCGCCACACGTTCGTCGACGTCTCGTTGCGAAAAGTACGAATGGTGCACCTGCTCGTACTCACGAGGACGCTCAACTTGCCGTTCTTCTTTTTTCTCGAGCTCATCTGTTTCATATCGCTCGTAGCGGGGCTTTCGAGAAGACTTGTCGTCGGAAGATGTTTCTTTCTCCTTTTCCATCTCGCCAACTGTTGGCGATTTTTTGTCCATGAGCTCTTCTGGGCAGCACCCAATGCCGGGAATCGGCACACCGGCAATACATTTTGGCCACGGGTTGCAAGCGATGTTTTTATACGGATCCAACTTGAACGTGTGTGGAACTTTGACATTTTGGATGACAATCATGCCTTTTTCGTGATATGGCTTTGGCGCGTTAGCTTTCGCTTCCGCCGCGGCTTTCGCCGCGGCTTTGGTAGCAGCTTTGGCAGCCACTTTCTTCCGCTTCTCTTCTTCTTCATCGACGTTGATATTCGTGATGAGCTTTATCTCCTCCTTCGTCATACCGTTCGTTTCGATATCTTTTGGCATGTACTGTGCGGCGATGGGGTCATTCAAATATGACGTCTCGGATGAGACTTCCGGAGTCGCCACGGTATTCTCTACTGCAGGTTCCTCTGAAACTTCACCAGACTCTAATTGTCGCATTCGTTCCTCTAAGTTCATTTTTACGTCGTCTTCGCTGTTTCCAAGCTTGGTTAAAGCTCTCGCTTGTTGCGCAGCCATTTCAAACTTGCTCGCAACAGTTGCGTCGCCTAAACTCGCTATTGCTTCGTTGTACATTCTATTTTTGTTAATTTTCGCCAGAGCTCGCGGGCTCACACCGAGCGAAGCTACTCCTTCCTCCTCAACTGGCGCATCAAAAGTCTTGCGTTCCCCAAGCGCAGCCTCTCCGGCTTCATCGCCACCGTTCGCGAAGGAATCATCCTCCGCTGGGGATTTAAAGTTTAAAGAATCGATCAGCTTTTGTTCTTCCTTCGTTAAGCCAGTCTCCGGGTCAACCTTGTTTCTACGTTTTTCTTGGCGTTTCATCTTCGCGACCTTGGCTTCCATGGCACCCGTGTCCGTGCCTTCAGACAAAGGCACCGTCGTGGCGACTTTCCTCCATTTGCGTGGTTTCAAGCTCATCGGGTCCACATTCGACGCCGGCTCTTCGTACGAGCTTTCGAGGGAGCCTTCGAGAGCACCACCACTATTGGAAGAATCTTCTTCGGATTCACCGATGGCAGCTTTGTTGTCGTTGTTGTTGCTCATCTCTTCCTCCTGTTCTTCTTCCTTGTCGTCGTTAGAGGAAAACACGGAGTCGTCAAATTCAACGGACGCCAAAGCATCCGCCGCTTCCTTGGCACCTTCTTCGTCCATGGAACCATTAAGTTCGTCCAACATGAGCTGCTCTTCCGGTGAGACACCAATAGCCATCGCGTTCTTGTTCGCCTTGTCAGCCTTCTTCTTGGATTTTACTTCCTCTCTGTCAATCGCAGCGCTCATCTCGTCCAAAGCGTCCATGCGTTTCATCAACTCAATCTCCTCCGGAGTTTTGCCGGCGAATCGAATGGCATCCGCCTTTGCCTTTGCTCTGGCAGCTCTTCTTTCCCGAGCTTCTTGCTCTTTCTTGGCTTTAGCGGCTTCAAACTCTTCCTTCTCTTCTTCGAGTTGTTGCTGCACGGCTTTCCTGTGCGCTTCAACTTTTGCCGCTTTGGCCAATGCCTTCTTCGCCGCCTCAAAGTCAATCTCTTCGTCTTCCTCCGAGGAGGAAGAAGATTTCTTCTTCGCAGCCTCTTTTCGTTCCTTTTCCAGGACTTTTTCGTCGTCCGCGTGCGCCATGATCTCGTCGATTTCGTCGCGTTGCGCATTCGCGGCTTCTTCTTCCTCCTCACTCAAAAACGGTTCCGGTTGGTCCAGTTGGATGTTTTCACTTTGCTGTTCAGATTTTTTAACGCCTTGCTCTTTATCCTCTTCAGCAAGCGCTCCTTCTTCTTCACTCCTCGCGGCTGGAGAAACTTCCAATTCTACAACCTCGTTGTGTTCCTCGCCGGTGTCGGTGGTAAACTTTCCTGGCTTGCTCTTGTGAGACATTTTATGGTCAGCCTTTTTGTGGTGCAGTGCCTTCCTCGCCGCTTCGATTTCAGTCTTTTCGATTTGCGTTTGGCGATCGATTTGCGACTGGCTTTCCGCTTGGATTCTCGCAATTTCCGCCTTTCGGTCATTCTCAACGTCCATCTTGGCTTGCTTTTCAGCCGCGGCTGCTTGCTCTTCCGCCTCTTTCGCTTTGCGCGTCGCCTCTTCTTGCTCTCTGATGGCAGCTTGTTGCGCCGCGATGATTTCCTCGATCGGACATCCGTCGTAGTTGCACGGTCCGTCCTTTCGTCCTTCCTTTTCCGCTTGAAGCGTTACGGCCGCATCGTTCTTCCATCCGCCGGTTGCTGTTGTTGTTGTTGTGGTGGTGGTGGTAGAAGACTCTTCTGGAGAAGCAATTGCGGCGGCGTCAGCTTTCATCTGCGTCTCCAAGCCCGTCGGTTGTTGCTGTTGTTGCTGCTCCTGCGATTGCAAATCGTTCAACTGGTCTATTGTCGGAGTGGAAACCGGTTGCGTTTGTTCAGCCTGTGCTTGCGCTGTGGCGTCAGTTGTTGTCGTCGTCGCCGTCGCCGCCGCCTTTGCCGATTGTTCCATTTCTGTCTCCTTCGCGACTATGTCCAATGCCTTCTTCTCCTCTTTGGCAGCTTTCTCTGCATCCATTTGCGCCTTGTCGCTCGCTGCCTTGAGTTCTTTTTGCAATCTTTCAACCTTTTGCGCCGGAGTTTCGTTCTCCGGGATGGTTTTGGAAGTGTCTTCAGAAGGCTTGTCATTCGCCGGTTCTGGAACATCTTCCTTTGATTGGTTCTCCTCGTCCGCGGCGCCCTTCAAATCGGCTTTATCCATGGCCAAAATCTCTTTCGGCGTCATCTCGTTCGCCGTCAGTGCGGATGCCGCCGACGCTTGCGTGTGCTCCGAGTTCGTAATCGCCGGAACGAACACCTTTTGCGAGGACATGGACGTGTTCAAAAGACCACTCACACTCCCGTCCGACGGTTCGTCGGCGTCTGAAGCGCCGCCAACTTGAGTCGTCTGCGGTTGTTGTCCATCTTCCGTTAGCTGCTGCGCGTCCAATTCGCACAACGCCAACTCTGACTGCACGGCAAACGAGCAATCAGAGTGACAGCTTCCCCAAACGAACGATCGACCATCGCTCTCTTTATACACGCGATCGTAGAACGTCTTGGTCGAATCTGAGAACGTCGACGTCGTGCACTCGTTCATGTTGAACATATTGTTCGGGTTTCGTCCTAAGTTATTCTCCGGCGTGCACGATTCTGGGTTGTTTGGTGAGCTCACGCACCCTGCATCTTTCCTAAATGCTGGTCCGTTCGGTCCATTCTTCTCGTACAACGCAAACGTAAACTCGTCTCCCGGCGCCAACGCTCGCGCGTCCACTTCAAATGCTCCGCACGCCGTCGCCGTCATTTCGATCCCGCGATCAAACGCCAGCTCCGGATTTTGTTGCGAGCGGACGATGATTCGCGCGCCCATGTTCTTCTTCCACGTCGTTGGATCCGGGCGGAAGTCCAGAACGTGTAACGGCGCGCACGCCGTGTGCAACTTGATCGTCTTCGTCGCGTAGTCGCTTCCTTTTGACTCGTTTAGGGTCTCGCCTTCACCAAGTCGTCTTGGCGCGGGTCCGTATCGCATCGTTCTCCCGCTCAAGGCGATTGACGTCGCCACGACCGCGATGCCAGACCCGGCGAGAACCTTCGTCCACTTCCTCGAAAAAACGTTGTGTTGTTGCGACGACGACGACGCGTCTTTTTTGAGCAGCAACGCGTCCTCTTCGTCCAATGTCTCGCGATATTGAAGTAAACGATTCCCATCATCATCATCATCCGTTTTGGGGAAAGCCGCGGACGACGACCCGAACGACATCATCGGGGAATGCGATGTGCCAATCTCTCTTCTTCTTCTTCTTCGTGCGTATCAAACTTCTTTACTCGATGATGAAACACGTCTCGCAAACTCTCTTCTGCTGTGGTGGTGCGGCAGGTAACAACACAACTCTTCGAGGAGACGACAAAAGCGCTATGCGAAAAGAACAATGAAACTTTGTGAAGTCTTCTTCTTTGTCTTCTTTGTGTTGTTGGTCTTTTGTGAGCGCGTCTCGATTTTTGTGACGAAAAGAGATATAAAAAAAGACCAATGCAATGACTCGCCAAAATTTTTTGTCTTGATACCCTAAACACACAACAGACAAAAATGGTTGGGGAACTTTTTTTGGTTGGGGAACTTTTGTGTCACGTGATACGACTACATATGCATCGTGTCTGCGCATTGGACGTTCACGCGTAGTACGTGTGAATGAGAGCACGTGTGTGTACGTCGTTATTTTTCGCTCTTCTTCTTCTTCTTCTTCTTCTTGTACTGATACTACTACTACTACTACTACTTCTGGAACAAAATGAGGTGTTCTTTTCTCGCGCCGTTGTAGACGGTTCCGGTACTTGTGGTTCGCACGACGGCGAGAGAACAGCTGGCGAGACGCTCGAAACCGACGCGTTCGGCGACGTCGACGGTGCTTCGTAAAGCGTTTACGTTTGCACCGTCGCCAATCATGACGAGCA
>Ga0163111_10002107_pt1 | contig 12502 bp, 6 predicted proteins | sample CRUFie1St18metaG_FD_109645 | JGI IMG/M metagenome (GOLD analysis project Ga0163111, IMG submission 109645) | Marine microbial communities from the Costa Rica Dome - CRUD Field 142mm St18 metaG | ecosystem: Environmental > Aquatic > Marine > Oceanic > Photic zone | place: Costa Rica: the Eastern... | reverse complement strand
GCGCCCGTGCTGCCGCCGCGCACGAGCTCGACCAGCGGCGCGATCCCGCCCGCCTCCGCGATCGCCACCTTGTTGGCGGCGTTGATGGCCAGGCACTTCAGCGCCCCCGCCGCGCCCACCTTGGCGCCCTCGCTGCCGCCGCGCGCCAGCTCGATCAGCGGCGCGATGCCGCCCGCCTCCGCGATCGCTGACTTGTTGGCGGCGTTGACGGCCAGGTTCCACAGCGCTCTCGCCGCCTGCTCCTTGGCGCCCTCGCTGCCGCCGCGCGCCAGCTCGACCAGCGGCGCGATGCCGCCCGCCTCCGCGATCGCCGACTTGTTGGCGGCGTCGTTGGCGGCCAGGTTCCGCAGCGCCCGCGCCGCCTCCTTCGTCACCCTACCGACGCCCGCGCTCAGCGCCGCGACGAGCGGGCCGATTTGTGGCGCGTCGGCCATGTTTCGCGAGGCTCGACAAGTCGGAGCGCTGCGACAAACGCTGACAAAGGCTCTACAAAGGGGAGCGCCCGCGCCGCTTTACTTCATGGTACACTTCGAGTTACTCCTCCGTACTTTTATACATGTAAAGCCCTAGTGGGGCCCTACCTGGTACTTACGTTCATACTTGTAGTACACTTTACTACGGCGCAAACCCCTCCGGGCACGCCAGCAGCCGCGCGTCGCTCGCGTCGCCGAGCGCCGCCCCCGCCTCCGCCTTGAGCTCGGCGAGCAGCGCCGCCGCCTCCGCCGCCTCGAACGCCTCCCACCGCACGCAGCTCGGCGCCTTCTTGGCGGCGGCGGCGCGCTCGGCGGCGGCGGCCTCGGCGGCGATCGCCTGCTCGGCCGCCCACACGCGCTGCGGCGGCAGCCGCTCGGCGGCGCCGCTCGGCAGCGCCGGTCCGTTCAGCAGCGCCTCGAGCCTCGCGTCGTCGCGCAGAAACTTGAGGTCGTGCGCCGCCTCGCCCGGCCGCAACCGCAGAATGTAGTTCCCGCCGCCCGCCGCGCTGCTCTCGAAGGGCGCCCACGCGTCGAGGCCGGTGCGCCACGCGCCCACCGCCTCAACCACGTGCACCGTCGCCTGCGCGCGCGGAGGGATGGGGCGAGGGCTGAGAGGGCGAGGGCTGGGGCGGCGACGGGCGGGCGGGCGGGCGGGCGGCGGCGCGCGCCTGTCGGACGAGGGCGAGGAGCGATCGCAGTTCGGTGGCGAGCGCGCTGCGCAGCGCGGGCTTGAGATCGGCCTCCTCGGCCGGCACGCGGCCGCAGAGCGCCCTCAGGTTGGCGACGAGGGTCTCGCGCTGCCGCACCGCCGCGTGCGCCGCGCGGCCGCGCTGCGCCTGCCTTGTGAGCGCGACGCCGAGCGAGGCGAGCTGCAGCGCCGACGTCGCGTTGACGACGGCAAACGGCGCTATGAGGCGCGAGAGCTCGGCCTCGGGGAGCGGCGGCGTCAGCGCCTTCCACGCGTCGCGCACGTGCGTCTGCAGCGCCGAGAAGCCGCGGTCAAACTCGGCGGCGGAGGCGAGTGCGACGACGCGGAGGCCGCCGCGCCGCTCGTCGCGCAGCGCCAGCCGTGCGTGGAATTCCCGCTCCGCCGTCCGTGCGAGCTGCGCAAACTGCTCGGCGGTGAGGACGGTGACGGTGTGGACGTCCCGCAGGTGCGCCGCGTCCACCTCCTCGAGGAGATTGACGAGCAAATGGAGGCGCTGCGAGCCCACCCGCCACCCCGCCGGCGTCTGCGCCTCAATCGCCTTTTGCTGGTGCAGCAACAGCCGGCGGAGCTGCTCGCACGGCAGCGCGCCCGCCGGCGCCCCCTCGAGGCTCGCCGCCGCGCCGTCGCCCTCCTCGCCGCCATCGCCGTCGCCGCCCTCCGGCACGCCCGGCATCTCGCGGCGCAGCTGATCTTCAAACGACAACTTCTCCTGAAAGAGCACCGCCATCTCGTCGACAAAGTGCGAGCGCGGCGGCGCGCGATTCGCCGCGCCCATCGTCGCCGTGTTCTCGAGCACTTCGCGGCCGTCGGTGCGCGACAGTGGCGCGCTCTCGGGCCGGTGGCGGTACACGGTCGTCGACGCGCTGAGCGGCCGCCCGCCGCGCGACGTGTCGACCGCCGCGCCGCCGCGCGCCGCCGCCGCCGGCTGCCGCGTCAGCGCCGACGCCGGCCGCACCTTTTGGTGCGGCGACCGCGCGGGCGGCGCGGTGAGCAAGCCGGCGGCGTCGGCGCTCCCGCGGTCGCGCGGCGCCGAGGCGGGGCGCCGCGACGACGGCCGCTGCGGCGACGCGGCGGCGGCGGCCGGCTGGTACGTGACGCGGCCGTCGTCGCCGCCGCCGCCGGCGGCGGCGCTGCGGCGGACGGTGGGCGAGACGGTTCGGAGCGCGAGATCGAGCGCGGCACCGCCGGGTGAGCGCGAGGGCGAGCGCTGCGCCGGAGCCGAGGACGGACGCCCGTGCGCGTGGGGCATCAGCGTGTGCGCTGGCCGCGTCGTCGCGCCGAGGTTGACGTCGTCATTCCAGCCGCCCGGCATGTGGCGCTCCCACTTTGGATGCTTCGGGCGGCGGCGGCGCATCGTGCCGACACTCACGCCGCTGAGGCCGCCGCCGCTCCCGCCGAGGCCGCCGCTCGCGCTCAGCGCCAACAGATCTGCGTACGGGCTCTTCTCCAGGTGGGCGGCGTAGCGCGAGCTGCCGGCGCTCGCCGGCCGCGCGGCGGCGGCGCTCGCCGGCCGCGCCCGCTGCTGCCGGAGCGCCGCCGGCGGCGCGCCGCCCATGCCGCCGACGCGCGGAGGGACGCGCTGCTCGACCGCGCGTCGTCCCGCCTCGTACGACGCGGCGTTGCTCGCGAGGACGACGCCGCCGCGCTCGCCGCGGACGCCGACGGCGGAGGCCGGCCGCGCGCGCTGCGGCGGCGGCGACTCCTTGAACTTGTCGTAGTAGTAGGGCTCGGCCGCCGCCGCCGCCGCCGCGCGACCGCCCGGCGGCGATGCCGCCGTGGCGCTCGCCGTCGCCACCGACGCGAAGGCGACGCCGCCGTGGAGGTCGACGCGGCGCGTGCGCGCCGCCGACTTCGGCCGCGGCCGCCTCGCCGCGGGCTGCTGCCCGTAGAAGACCTGCTGCGCCGCCGGCGGCGCACCCTCCGCCGGGGTCGCCGCCGCCGACGCCGGCCGCTGCACGCCGGCCGACGCCGGGCGGCCGCGAGAGGTGCCCGGCCGCTGCGGCGGCGCGTACTCGCGCCGGCCGTCGTCGGCGGGCGGCACGTACTCCTGTCGCTCGGGCGGCGGCACGTACTCCTGCCGCTCCGCCGTCTCGCGGCGCGCGCGCTCCTCCGCGTCAATTCGCGCCGCCTCGGCCTTCGTCGCGTCCGACGGCGTGAAGTTGAAGTTGGCGAGGAACGGCGCGTTGCCGGATTGCGCGCCAAGCGGCGCTGCGCCGAGGCCAAGCATCAAAATGTCAACGCTGCAAGCCCAGCAACGGCGCGATCCCGTTCGCAAGCTCACGGAGAACACGTGACGCGCCATGGTACACGCGCCGCGGGACACGCCGCCGCCCCGATTTCATGCCGTCGACCAACTCGATCTCATTCCACCACACGCGGAGATCGCCCGCAACGTCGGCGGCGCCGCCGCTCCGCAGCCTCACGCTCCGGCTCGTCACCTTCGTGACCGACACGCCAACACCAGCAATCGCCCTAGCGGTGCGGCACACGCGGGCACGCGTGCTGGTGGTCGCGCCGCCGAGCCAGCGCGGCACCGTCACGCGCATGGGCGCCGAGTGGTACAACATGACGGCAGCCGCGCACGCGTCGGCACGCTGGGCGGCGCGGTATCGGCACATGTCGACGAACTCGCCGGCGTACGAGCGATTCTGCCTGCAGCGGTGGCTCATGCTCCGCGACGCCGTGCGCACGCTCGCGCTGCCCGCCGACTCGGCGATCGCGTGCCTTGACAGCGATATCCTCCTCTTCCGCGACCCGGCGCGCTGGCTCGCCGACCTGGTGGCGTTCGCGCCCGCCGCCGCGCCGCTCCCGCAGCTCGCTGTCGTCATCGAGGGCGCATTCGTCATCCACTCGCTGCGGACGCTCGGCGACTTTGCGCGCTACCTCGAGTGGCTGTACGAGCAGCCGGTGGCGGCGCTCGCCGCCGAGATCGCGCAGCACTCGCAGACGCGGCCGCTCAACTCGGTGCACCGCGAGGCGCGCCACGCGCTCTCGGGCTCGCTGCTCCGCGAGTTCAACCGCAGCGCGCCGCACACATTTCAGCAGTGGTCGGACATGCCGGCGATGGCCGCCTTCTGCGCGACGAATGCCGCCAAACGATCGAACGCCGGGCTGGTGGGCGCGCACTGCACGCGCGCGTGGCACGTTGGCATCGCCGGCGACAGCGAGACGCAAGCGTGGCGGCCAAATTGCACGGTCCATGCTCTTGCCGACGGCGGCGGTCGCGGCTTTCTGCAGGTGCTCATGTCCGCCGAGAGGGAGCGAGACCCCGACAGGAGCAGGGAAGGGAGCAAGGACGCGCCGGCGCCGCTCGGCAGCGGCACTCCCGCGCAGCGGTGGGCGGCGGCGTGGCGCTGGCGCGCGGGCGCGCCGCTCGCGCCGCCGCAGAACAGGACGCTGGCGGCGCGAGGATGTCGATATCGGGCCGTGTGTTTGGCGCACCTGCAGGGCGCGGGCCTGAAGGCGATGATAGGGCCGCTCGCGGCACGGGCGCTGCAGGATACTCTATCGGAACCTCGGAGAGTTGCCGTGACGTAGTCTAGACTCAAAAACCCTAGCTAGCTAGGTACTACCTCCGCCCCCTCCCTTTGCCTCGCCACCAGCCGCTCGCGGTACTCGTCGCGCAGCTGCGCCGCGCGCTGCGCCGCGCCCGCCGCGCCGTGCAGCTTGACGAGGTCGCGCAGCGCGTGCAGCTCCGCGTCGGCGAGCGCGCCGCGCACGTCGGCCGCCACCGCCTCCTCGCCCGGCGCCCCCGCCGCGCAGCGCGCGAGCGCCGCGCGCGCCTGCTCGAGCGCCATTTCGTAGCTCCGCTGCCGCTCGCCGCCCGCTGCGCCCGCCCCTCCTCCGCCGCCGCCGCCGCCGCCCAGCACCTCGGCGCGCGCCAAGTAGAACTGCGCGAGCTCGAGCCGCGCCTCCGCCGCGCAGCGCTCCATCGGCGCCGACGCCGCGCGCAGCAGCGGCTCGGCGAGCGCGCGCGCGTAGTGGCGGAGCGCGAGGGTGAGGCGCGCCTTGCTCTTCGCAGGGCCGGCGCCGTCGGCCTCGTCGCGCAGCGCGGCGGCGAGGAAGAGCGAGCCCTGCCGGCGCATCATCAGCTGCACGTGCGCCAGCTCGCCAATCTCGTCGAAGCTCGCCTGCGCGCGCGCGAGCGCCTCGGCGGCGGCGCGCACCGTCGCCTCGTCGCCGCCGCCGTCGGCGACGATCGCGTGCAGCGCGCCGCCCGCCGCCGCCTCGTCCGCGGCGTGCTGGGCGACGGCGCGCGCAAGTAGCTCGGGCTCGACGGCGCGCACAGCGGCACGCTGCGCCCGTGCCATCTCGTGCGAGCGCAGCGCGTCGACGGCGGCGCGCTGCTGCGCCGCCGCGTCGACGAGCGCGCGCACCTCCGCCGACCCCTCCGCCGGCGGCGCCAGCCGGCCACCGCCGCCGCCGAGCGCGGCGACGGCGGCGCGGCGCGCGCCCTCGGCAGCGTCGGCGTGGCGCGCGGCGCGGCGACGGCAGAGCGTCGCGCGGTTGAGGCGGAGGAGCGCGGCGTTCGCCAAATCGCCTGCGTGGTCGAAGGCGGCGACGCCGTCGGCAAAGGCCTGCTCGGCGTCGGCGAGCGCTCCCGCCCGCAGCTGGAGCTGCCCAAGGTCGTTGAGCACCGAGCCCAGCCGCCGCAGCATCCCGAGCTGGCGCTCGCGCGTCGACGCCGCCGCCACGCCGCCGCCGCCGCCGCCGCCGCCGCGGGCGATCAGCTCGCGCTCGATCGGCACGAGGCTCGTGCCCCACCAGAACGCCGCCGCTGCGTCGCCGAGGTTGGCGGTCGGCGCCACCTCAGGGCGCGCCGCCCCCGCCCACAGCTCGCGCGCCGCCGCCGGCTCGCCCGCCGCCGCCAAGCCCTCCCGCAGCGGCTCGAGAGCTGCGCTCACGTCGGCGGCCGCCGCGCCGTCGCAGAGCGAGAGCGCGCACAGCGCGTCGCCCGTCGCCGTGGCGAGCTCACCGAGGAGCGCGAGCAGCGCGGCCACGCCGACCGCACCGTCGCCGCCGTTGCTGGCGCCGGCGGACGCCGTGCGGGTCGCGCCGCCCTCAGGGCAGAGATCGGGGAGGCGCGGCAGCGGCGACGGCGGCGGCGCGCACTTTGGCAGCGGAAACTTCAACGCAGCGGCCGCCGCCGCGCAGCGGCCGAGCAAGCAGTGCGCGGCGGCGCGGAGGAGGAGGAGCGCGGTCGCCGCGCGCCGCGCGCGGCACGTCGGCTGGAGCGCGCCGCTGTCGGGCCGCGCGACGGCAGCGGCGACGGAGAGGCACGCGCGCGCGAACGCGAGCGCAAGGCGTTCGGAGTGGAGGGCGGCGTCGAGCGGAGGCATCTCCGGTATGTCTTTGCCCAGCTGCTCGGCGGCGCCGTCGGCCGCCGCCGCCTCGAGCCGGAGCGCCTCGAGCAGGTGGGAGAGGCGTGCCGCCTCACCCCACACACTCTCGGGCAGCGTGCCGTCCACACAGTGCGCCAGCCGCAGCAGCAGCGGCGGCGGCGTCCGCTCCGGCGGTGGCGGCAGCAGCGCGCCTGACGACGAGCGCGCCGCCAGCTGCTGCGCCCGCGGCGAGCCGCCGCCGTCGTTCGAGGCGGCGGCGGCGCGCAGCAGCGTGGCGGTCGGCGCGTCGACGCCGGCGGCGGCGCACACCTCCGCGAGCTGCGCGTGCGCGAGCGATGCGAGGAGCGGCTTCTCGTCGGCGTCGAGCAGCGAGATACACTGGAGCAACAGCTCGCGCCGTCGCTCGTGCTCGTCGCGACTCGCCGCCGCCGCCGCCGCGCCGCTGCCGATGTCGTCGCTGCTGCGTCGCTGCGCCATTCGGAAGGCCATCGTCCCAACCGACGCGGCAAACGGGTTGGTCTGCTCGCCGCCGGCGGCGCGCAGCGCGGCGAACATCGCGTGCAGGTCGAACACGCGGATCAGATCGGCGTCGGCTTCCTTCAGCACCCAATACGAGCCGCCAGGGCGAGTGCAGTGCGCGCGCAGGAACGAGAGCAGCGCGTGCGCGTTGTCGAGCACGGCGTCGGCGTCAAAGTTGGCGCCCGGCCAGTGTGGCAGCTCCTCCGTCTTCAGGATGTGGTACCCCTTGACGACGCCGTTGACGTGGCCGCAGACGGCGGTGGCGGGGATCGCTGCCATCACGTTGTCGAGCCAAAAGTTGAGGATGGACAGCGGGTGGAGCGGCCGCGAGACGTCGCAGAGTTGCAGCGACATCGCCTTGTGCTCGTCGGTGGAGAAGACGTGCTGGTTGGTGCCGAGCAGCATTCCCATGTCGCGGAGCTGCCAGTGGACGACCTGGCGGAACGGGTGGAGCGACGGCTCCGACGGCAGCGCCGCGTGCGCCGGAGGCTTCGGCCGCGGCGACAGCTGCCGCCCGGCGACCGCGCCGCCGGCCGCCGCCGTCGCGTCCGCGTCCGCCGCCGCCGTCACGTCGGAACCCGCCGCCGTTGCGTCGCCGTCGCCGCCCGCGGCGCTCGGTGGGCGCGCGGCCGCGGCGCCGCCGCTCGGCCCGAGCGGTGGTCGCCAGTACGTCCACGCTGTGGCAACGTCGTCGCCGCCACCGTCGGGCGCCGCCGCCGCCGCCGCCTCGGCCGTCGACGCGCCGCCGTGCGGCACCGCCGTCGCCGACGGCTGCGCGCTCCAAAACGTCCATCGCGTCTCGACGTTTTCGTCCGCCGCCGCGCCGTCCGGCGACGCCGCTCCGTCGTCGCGCTCGTCGTCGCCGCCAGTGACGCTGCCGCGCTCGCTGCCGTCGGCGCCGCTCGGCGCCTCGCTCGGTGTCTGCGGCGTCTGCGGCGTCGGCGGCCACTGCACCTCGTCGGCAGCGTGCGCGTCGGCGACGGCCGCCAGGTCGGGGCTCGATCGCGTCACCGTGTGGTCGAGCAGGTTCTTGTACAGAGAGAGGGTACGCACGGTCAGCGTACCGTCGGCGGCCGCGGGCTCCGAGGCCGCGGCCGACGGCGCCGCCCGCTTCGCCGCCGCCGGCGCCGCCGCCTTTGCCGCCTTTGGCTTCGGCAGCCGCGCGCGCGGCGCCGGCAGCGGCGCCTTCGGCTTCGGCGGCGCGGCGGCCGGCGTCGGCCGCGCGCTCGCCGCCGCCGCCACCGCCGCGAATGAGAGCGCGGCCGAGCTGCCGCCGTCCTCGCCGCCGCCGCCGTCGCCGGCGGCCGCGTCAGCGGCGCCCGTCAGCAGGCCCATGCGCCCGAGCGCGTCGACGAGCGCGGCCTCGGCCTCGCCGGCGGCGGCGTCGGTGACGCGCTCGGCCGCCGCCGACTCCCAGCCGGCAGCGTCGCCGTCGACGACGAGCGAGCCGCCGATGTTGTGCACCGGGAAGGCGACGCGGCCCTCGCTGTACGGCAGCGTGAACAGCCGCTTCATGTGCTCTGCCGGCGCGATGAAGTGCGCGTCCGCCGCGCCGCCGAGCGAGGCGAGGCCGCTCGACGAGAACTCGGTGCGCAGCGTCGAGAAGAGGTCGGTCGCGCCCCAGTCGCGCTCGCGCAGCACGGCCGACGGCGGCGGCGGCTCCGACGGCGGCGGCGGCGGCGAGAAGAGCGAGAACGCCGCCTCGGGAGGCGGCGCGGCCGGCGCCAGCCGCAGGTCGGTGTTCGGCTGCAGCCGGTGGAATGGCGCCACCGGACCCGACGCCTCGTGCACGCGACGAACGACCGGCGACGGCGGCCGGCCGATGCTGTGCGCGCTTTGCTGCTGAAGGCGCGGCGGGCCGCCCGACGGACGCGATGGGTCGCGCCAGCGGAGGGAGGCCACGTGGAAGGCGTCTGCCATGGCGGTCTCGCTCCGGAAGCCGGCGGTCTCGCTCCGCAAGCCAATATATTTTGCGCGCTCCGAGCAGTCCAGAAGATCGGGAAGGTTGCCCTCCGTTGTGCAATGGAAGCTCCGCAAGAAGCCGCGGCGCTCCGCGCGGTGTGGCCTCGGAGACGTCCACTCGCCGCCACGAGCACACGCAAAAAGAGCACTCGGAGACGCTCTACGCAATTCACGTGGAAGAGAGAGCCGCACAAACATGCCGCAGCGCGACCGGCCGACGAAGGAGACGAGCCACAAGAAGGGCGGCGGCGGCAAGTCGAACCGCGGCGGCCACAACCTCGGGCGCGCGCTGGTGAAGCAGCAGTTCAACCAGGCGCGCGTCGGCGAGTACGGCGGCGAGACGGTGCTCGAGACGGAGCGCGGCAAGCACAAGCTGCGCTCGGTCACCGACTGCGGCGACCTCGAGGAGCTGATGAGCACGGCCGCCCTCGCAGGCACCGACTTCACCGCGCGGCGCGGCGAGGTCGTCGTCCTCGCGTCGGGCGTCGTGCACGAGCCGGCGGCGGCGTCGGCGGCGCAGCCGGAGGAGCTCGACCTGCCGGTGCCGCGGCGGCCGGCGTGGGTCGCGGGGCAGTCGGCGGAGGCGCTCGACCAGGACGAGCGCGCCGCGTTCCTCGAGTGGCGCCGCGGCCTCGCGACGCTCGAGGAGGGCGACGGCATGATGCTGACGCCGTTCGAGAAGAACCTCGAGGTGTGGCGCCAGCTGTGGCGGGTGCTCGAGCGCTCGCAGCTCGTCGTGCAGATCGTCGACGCGCGGAACCCGCTCCTCTTCCGCTGCATCGACCTCGAGCGGTACGTCGCCGAGCTGTGCAAGGTGAAGGAGAAGAGATCGCTCCTCCTCGTCAACAAGGCCGACCTCCTCACGCCCGAGCAGCGCACGCGCTGGGCCGACTACTTCAACAAGCACCGCATCCCCTTCCTCTTCTTCTCCGCCGTCGTCGCGCAGACCGTCCTCGACGGCGACGGCGTCGGCGACATTGCGAGGCACGCCGCGCCGCCGACCGCGCCGCCCGGTGGCGACGGCGACGGCGGCGACGGCGACGCCGGCGACGGCGACGGCGACGGCGACGCGGTGGCCGACGACGCGCCGCCGGCGGCCGCGTCGTCTTCGACGGCGGCGGCGGCGGCGGCGGCGGCGGTCGACGACGACGAGGGGAGCGAGGAGGAGAGCGAGGACGAGGACGAGGATGCGGCGCTCGCGCGCATGGTGGCTGGGAAGCGGTTTGATGGCGGCGGCCTCCTGCCGGCCGCCGGCGACGAGGAGGAGGAGGAGGAGGAGGAGGAGGAGGGCGAGGGCGGCGACGAGGGCGAGGCGGCCGAGGGCGACGCGGCCGGCGCGGCGGCAGCGGCGGCGGCGGAGCTGGCGGCGAGTGCGGCGGCGGTGGAGGCGGTGCGGACGGCGGCGGGCGCGCTGCCGGCGACGCACGTCCACTCGCGCGAAGACCTGCTGGCGGTGCTGATGCGGCTGTGCCCCGAGCTCAAGGGCTCGCAGGTGGGGCCGGGCGGCGAGCGCTTCGTCGTCGGCCTCGTCGGCTACCCCAACGTCGGGAAGTCGTCGACGGTCAACGTGTTGGTCGCGCAGAAGAAGACGTCGGTGTCGGCGACGCCGGGGAAGACCAAGCACTTCCAGACGCTGCGCGTGCCGGACGTGCCGTCGCTCCTGCTGTGCGACTGCCCGGGGCTCGTCTTCCCGACGGTCGCCGGATCGAAGGCGCAAATGCTCTGCGACGGCATCCTCCCCGCCGACCAGATGCGCGACTGCATGCCGCCCATCCGCCGCCTCTACGCACTCCTCGGCCCGCCCGCCTTCTTCCACGCGTACGGCGTGCGCCTGCGCACCGACGCCGAGCGGGAGGACGACGCCGACGCGCCCGAGCCCGCGCGCGAGCTGCTGATGGCGCACGCGATCGCGCGCGGGTACATGACGACGACGAAGGGCTCGCCCGACGTCTCGCGCTCGGCGCGCATCCTGATCAAGGACTTCATCAACGCGAAGCTCCTCTACTGCACGCCGCCGCCCGACGGTGCCGACGACGGCACCGAACTTGACGCGGCGGCGGCGGCGGCGGCGGCGGCGCGCCACCCGCCGCGCCGCCAGCCGCGCGCGCCGACGGCGCAGCGGTACCTCGAGCAGATGCGCGAGGACTTTGAGAAGCAGGAGACCAGCGCGATGGGCCGCGCCGGCGCCGCCGCGCCGTCGGCGGGCGTCGCGAACAACCCGCCCAACTTCCGGCCGACGGGGCAGCCGCTCGTCGCCGACCGCGTCGTCGCGCGCGGCCCGCGCGTGCAGTGAGCGCGAATGGACGCGAATATTCGCCTGAAATCGACTGTCATTTAAAATCAACACCTCTCCTTGCTCGGATGCCACGCAACCCTCGTTGGGTGGGCGAGCGACAGGCTGGGGACAGTCCGGGGCCTCCACAGTCTCCTCTCCTGCGACACGCTGAGAGAGGCTCTCAGCTTATCACCTGGTTCAACGACGTGATCGTCATGAACTCGAGGAGCTGCGGCTTCTTGGTGACCAACGCCTGGTACTCGTCGAAGGTCATCGTCCCCGCCTCGGCGCACTCCGCCTCGACGAAGGTGGCGTCGAGCAGCTCCTGCGCCGCCTCGGGCGTTATGTTGAGCGAGTTCTCCTCGATCGTCGCCTGCAGCATCCGACCCAGCTCCGCTTTGTCGATCTTGCCGTCGCCGTTAAAATCGTACATCCGGAACGAGAAGCGCGCCTTCTCCGCCGCCTTCGCGCGGAAGGTGAAGACCGAGAGCCCGGCGACAAACTCGGTGAAGTTGATGTTCTTGTCGCCGTTGGCGTCGAAGAGCTCAAACATCCGATCGACGAACAGGTTGCGCTTCAGCCCGAGCGCCTGCTGGAACTCCGACTTGTCGATCAAGCCGTCGTCGTCGCCGCTGCTGCTGATCACCTTGAAGAGCTCGTACAGCTTCTCCACCTGCGCGCGCGCGAGGGAAACGTGAGTGTCGGTCAGCGCCGCGCTTGAGGGGAGATGTTCCCTCCCCTGGCCGCTGGCAGAGACGCCGAGGCACCCGCCTCCTGGGCGCGCGCCCTCCTCCCCCTGCCTGCCCCAGCCGCGCGCGCCACCCCGTCAGCCGGCCCGCCCTTCACCCTGCGCGTGCGCGCGCGCGATCGGCCGTTCTGGGCGCGCGCGCCTGCGTGCGATCAAAGTGGCTGCTCTGGCAGAGCTTGATCAGCTCCTCGGTGCGGATGCGGTCGGGCAGCGCCTTCGAGTGCGCGATCGGCGCCTGCGGGCCTCTGCCGTTCGCCTTGCTCGCTGGCGGCGCGCCCTTCGACTCCGAGGAGGAGGGCGCCGCCGGCGCAGGTTTGCTGGCGGCCTGCGGCGGCGGCGCCTCTGCGGCGGGCTTCTCGGCGGCGGCGGGCTTCTGCTCGGGCGACTTGAGGGTCGGGCCCTCGTCGGCGACCTGGTTCGGCGCGGGCGCCGACGCTCCGCAGCCCATCCTCGGGCGCGGCGCGTCGCGCGGGG
>Ga0163111_10002106_pt1 | contig 12508 bp, 15 predicted proteins | sample CRUFie1St18metaG_FD_109645 | JGI IMG/M metagenome (GOLD analysis project Ga0163111, IMG submission 109645) | Marine microbial communities from the Costa Rica Dome - CRUD Field 142mm St18 metaG | ecosystem: Environmental > Aquatic > Marine > Oceanic > Photic zone | place: Costa Rica: the Eastern... | reverse complement strand
CCTCTTCCCTCAGAGGAAAAAAGATTAATAAATATCCATGAAATTACTGAACACGTTGTTGAGTTATTTAAATATGATTCTATAAATAATAATGTGAACTTTATAAAAAATTATGACCCAAGTATTCCCCAATTAATGTTAAATAGAAATCAGTTGATCCAAGCTCTTATGAATATAATTCGTAACGCAGTTCAAGCTGTCAGTCATAACGGCAATGTAGAGATTAAGACGAGACCGATTCAAAAATTTACTATTGGAGACAAAAAGCATGATTTGGTTGTGAAGATTGATGTGATTGATAATGGAATTGGTATACCTCAAGATAAAGTAAAAGAGATATTCTATCCGATGGTTACAAGCAAACAGGATGGTATGGGCTTAGGTTTAACAATAGCTCAATCTATCATCATTCAAAATAACGGTATCATTGAATGTCAGAGTCATCAAAATAAAACAATTTTTACTCTTATACTGCCATGGACTACGGAATGAAATCTAAGCTTTGGATAGTTGATGATGAGGAAAGTATTCGTACTATCTGCACAAGTGCATTAGAGGAGAATTTTAAGATAGAGACTTTTAAAAGTGGTTCAGAGGCTATGCTTGCACTTAATAGCGAAAAACCAGATTTAATAATAACTGATATAAAGATGCCAGGGCTGACAGGTATTGACTTGCTTAAAATTGTTGCTGATAAATATCCTAACTTACCCACAATCGTCATGACAGCCCACTCTGATATTGATAACGCCTTATCAGCCTATAAGGGTGGGGCATTTGAATATCTTCCAAAACCCTTTGATGTAGATACAATAAGAAATCTTGCGCTTAAAGCAATAAGAAACTCGATATCTGAATCAAGAGAGTCTATAGAGCAGTACGAAAATAAAAGCAGTCCCATTATCGGTAAAGCTAAATCACTTCAGGATGTTTTTAGAGCCATAGGCAAAATATCTAATTCAGATATAAGCGTTCTTATTAGAGGAGAATCAGGAACTGGGAAAGAACTGATAGCACAATCTGTACATGAAAACAGTAATAGGGCTAACATGCCATTTGTTGCAATTAATGTTGCTGCGATTCCACATGATCTTTTAGAATCCGAACTATTTGGTCATGAGAAAGGTGCCTTTACTGGAGCTCAAGCACAACGTATTGGAAGATTTGAGCAAGCTAAAGGAGGGACATTATTCCTAGATGAAATTGGAGATATGCACCCAGAGTTGCAAACAAGACTATTAAGAGTGTTGTCTAGTCAAGAATTTTACAGAGTTGGTGGTCACGATCCAATTAAGTCCGACGTAAAGATCATCGCAGCAACAAACCAATCAATCGAGACTCTAATACATCAACAGAAGTTTAGAGAGGATTTATATCATAGGTTAAATGTATTTAAATTAGAATTACCACCATTAAGAGAGAGAATAGAGGATATCCAAGATTTAACGGACCATTTTTTAAGTGAATCGGCTAAAGAACTTAATACAGATAAAAAAAATATTGATAGTGATGTAATAGATTTTTTTAAAAAATATAGTTGGCCTGGAAACATAAGACAATTGGAAAATATTTGCAGATACCTTACTATCATGTGTTCTTCAAAAACAATCATGTTGGAAGATCTCCCCGCCGATATTACTAATGGCAATAGCAATAGTACAGTTGAGAGTAACACTAAAGATTGGGACGAAAAACTTAGAAATCATATTCAAAGCAACATTTCCTCCGATAAAGAATTTTTAAAAAAAATAAATAAACATATTGAGTCACTTCTGATTGAAGAATCGCTCAAAGCTACTAATGGTGTAAAACAAGACGCAGCAAAACTTCTCGGGTGGGGAAGGAATACATTAGCAAAAAAAGCTAAAGATAATTTAGAATAGGGGTCTTATCAATACCTATTCCTCCAAAAAGTAGACCGTATGTCGACTCAAGCACAGGACCAATATGGCTACGATGTAAATAATTGTGTAATGTAGAAGTAGATATATACCCTTCTACAGTCCCTATTTTAGAAATCAATTCTGGTATCCCCTCTGTATTTTGTAACTGCATGCCAAATGTTCTATTCCGAGACTGGTTTTCTAGGCATGATAAAAATAGATCACCATGACATGCTGGGCTTGCCAACGTAGCAGTTAAATCAATAGAATTTACGTTTAAACCTCTGCTATCGTAAATAATTTTTGATATGTTATTTATTTCCACCTTAGACATTTCAATCATCCTAATGAGCTCTCTCTCGGAGCAGCCATGAGCGGTTAAAGCTCCAGACAAAATTGCAGCTATATTTTTCATTACACTAGATATCTGTACGCCAATTATGTCTTGTGTGGAGATCAGCTTAAAGTAGCTTGTTGAAAAATGTTGTTTTATGTCTTTAAGAAATTCAAGATCTAAAGATGCGATACTGACTTCAATATCTTTTTTTTGAATTAAATCCCTTGCAAAACTTGGTCCGGATATCATACAAGATGTAATACTAGTCCCTAATGTTTTTTTAATAAGCTCATCAAATAACAAAGTTGACTCAGAATCCATTCCCTTTGTGAGCCATGTAATATGTTTAAACTGCTTTAGAAATATTTTCTTGTCTCTAATTACTGATGCAAACCCTTTGCTATTAGTTGCAATAATATTGAAAGTACCGACGGTTTCTACTGAATCATTAGTAATTTTTCTCAATGGCGAGAAAATGATATTTTCGGAAAATTTTACGTCTAAACTTTGAGACTCTCTTGTTGATTGGAGACTATCTATTTTTTCCTCATCCCTGCCAAATACCTCAACTTTGTGACCATTTGAGGCTAATAGATTTGCAATCGAAAGGCCCCACTCGCCTGATCCAAGTATATTAAAACAAACTGTCATTGTGTTTTATTTTTTTTTGCAAGTTCTTTTTGATGAAGAGCGTTGAAATCAATAGGAGCAAAGAATATAGGAGGAAAGCCAGACTTTTGTATTAACGTTGATACAGTCTCCATTGCATAAGGGAAGATAATTTCAGGACATCGTATGTTTAGAAAATTATCTTTCATTTCATCATTAGCACCTTGAATCCCGAAGATCCCTGCCTGCTTAAGCTCTACTAGGTAAATAGCTTTTTCTTCGGTTTCTGCTTTCACATTTATATCTAGCGTGACCTCAAAAGTCTGCTCATCAAGTTTATCGATAGTTGTTTTCAAATTAAAGCCAACCTTGGGTTGCATCTTAATATCATTGAATATTTGTGGTGCTTCCGGGGATTCTAGCGATACATCTTTGGCATAAATCCTATTAACAATAAATTTTATCTGATCATCAGCCATTTACTTCACCTGAAAGAGGCATATTATTTTCAATCCAAGAATTTATACCGCCATCTAAATAACATACATTTTCAAAACCTGTATCGTTGATTAATTTCGCTGCCTTGATAGCCTCGCTATCAGTTTTTGCATAAGTAATTATGTAATCTTGTTTAGATGCTTTAATAGTGGAGAGTTTATCTAATGTAAAGTTTTTTGCGTTTGCTATGTGCCCATTGTTATACTCATCAGAGGTTCGAATATCAATCAATAAAACTTTGGACCCATTTATTAATGAAGTCATTTCATCAATAGTAAGTTTTTTCACTCTGCTAAAAGTTGTTTTTATCTCAAGGTTTATGATTAATACAAATAAAAAAATAAATGCAGAAACCAAAAAGATATTATCATAAATAAAATCAGCCAATTAATTATCTCCTTGCTATTTTTGGTGTGAGCAGAAAACTTCTCTCATCATCTCAATTAGCTTGAGTGTTTTTACATCACTGACTTTATAAAAGACTTTGTTAGCAGATTTGCGCGCAGATAGTATTCCCTTCTCTCTAAGTATTGCCAAATGTTGTGAAATATTACTCTGTGATGTCCCAACATTATCAACTATATCTTGTACGCTAAATTCATCCTCTCCCAATTTACATAAAATCATTAATCTAAGTGGATGTGACATTGCCTTAAGTGAACGTGATGCAGTTTCTACGTCATTTTGAACTTGTTGTTCAAGTGCGCTAAGGTTATTATTAGTAGTGTTTAAATTTTCAGTTTCCATGTAGATATATAATTATTTATTAATATATCTATATTAGACAAAACTAATAAGATAATAAAGCACAAAAACCGTAATATACAGAGAAATGGAAAGATATTTAAGATTAACACTACTATCAGTATGCATTTTGCTTGCTTCAGCCATAAATGAGAACTCTGCAAAGTTGTCAGCATCTGATGATGTTCCGGTGGAGGATATCGAGCAATTTGTCGATATTTTCAAACGCATTAAAGAACAGTATGTTGATGAAGTTGACGATCAGATATTGTTTCAAAAAGCCATACAAGGAATGGTTTCAGGTCTAGACCCTCACTCTGCTTTTTTAAGCAAAGATGAGTTTAAAGAATTAAGGATTGGTACTACTGGAAAGTTTGGTGGATTAGGTATCGAAATAACTGCTGATGAGAGCTATATCAAAGTTATTACACCTATAGATGATACTCCTGCGATGAAAGCCGGGATTAAAGCAGGAGATTTGATAGTTAAAGTTGGGGAAACAGACCTTAAAGATATGCCTATTGGTGATGCTGTGAAACTAATGAGAGGCAAGCCTGGCACTAGAGTTACAATCACTGTAATGAGGAAAGGGGTTCAAAGTCCAGTTGTCTATGAAATTAAAAGAGAAATAATAATTAGTAAAGGAATCAAAACAAAATTATTTGGAGATGATATCGGTTACTTACGGTTATCTAACTTCCAATCAAATTCTACAAATGATTTAAAATCTGCATTTTTTAAACTGAACAAAAAAGCGAATATGGGTTTAAATGGACTCATCATTGATTTAAGAAACAATCCAGGCGGAGTCTTGGGCTCTGCTGTGGGCATAAGTGATTTATTTTTACCTAACGGGAAAATAGTTGAAACAAAAGGAAGGTCGTTAAACTCTGTATTAAAGTACAGTGCTACACCTCAAGATATAACAAATGGCATGCCTATGATCGTGCTAGTAAATGAAGGATCGGCTTCAGCATCAGAGATAGTCGCTGGCGCACTTCAAGATAATAAGAGAGCAACGATATTAGGTACAAAATCCTATGGGAAAGCATCAGTACAGACAATTCAAGAATTATCAGATGGTTCAGCGTTAAAACTAACAACTGCAAAATATTTTACACCACTAGGTAGAGATATACATGAAAATGGCATTACACCTGATATAGTTGTTGAACTTTCAGAAAAAGACGTGTTTGATTTACCTGAGCCATATCAGAATGATAAACAAGTTTTCCAAGCTATAAAATTACTTGAAAATAATAAAGTCACATCGATAAACTAACATCGGGAGGCTTTTGTAATTTTATGAAATCCATAAAATATTTACCTCTTGCACTATTTCTAAGTGGTTGCGCGATGTTTCGAGTAGACCCATGTAATACATCAGAGTCCATATCATATATCACCGGTGTTGAAGACAAAATAGTATGTTTCTTAACAGTTGATAGTTATGATTTGAACTATAAAGATAAGCCTCTCATAGAGATTTATGGAAAATTGTCATTCCCCGATGAAGAAAAGAATCTTTATAATGCAATTATTTTATCTCATGGTTCAGGAGGTTTAAGACGATATCATAAAAAATATGTCGATCTCTTAAATGAAGCTGGATACGTTGTTTTTCAATTAGACCACTATATGGGTAGAGGAATTAAATACGACAAAACATTTTCAAAAGTGTCGGGTATTACCTTTATGAATGATGCTTACAAAGCGCTTAATATTATCAAAACTCATCCTAAAATAAATAAAATTGGATATATTGGTTGGTCTCAAGGTGGTGTTGGACCTATATTGTCTCACTTTGACGAAATTGTTAATAAAGTTTCGAAAGTGAAATTTGATGCCACTATTGCTATCTACCCTTACTGTGGGTTTACGCTAAATAAGGATTCTGCAACTTCAACACCTCTGCTTATGATAACCGGGGGTAGTGATGATTTAACACCAGAACAAGCCTGTAAAAATATTTATGATAAATTCAGTGATGAAAAAAATATTATTGAACATATATCAATTGCAGGTGCCAGACACGGCTTTGACAATCCATTTCTTTATTTTGGTATCACTTTCGATAACTTACCTAGTCTTAATATTATAAATGATGAATGCACGCTCACAATAAATGACGATGGAAGTATTGCGACTATAACAGGAAGAATTGTAAATGGACCAAGTGAATCTGAGAGACTTCTTAAAGAATGCTCTACACCTGGGGTGCATGTCAAATACAGCAGACATGCTACCGAGACAACTAATACTGCGATTATAAATTTCTTAGAAAAAAGTTTTTGATAGTTTTACGCTTCAAAGTCTTTTAACATTTTCTGAATTTCTAAACTATGCATTTCCTCTGCTTTTATCATTTCACGAGCATATTCCTCTATATAAATACTATCTCCATTTGCAACATCGCATAATTCTTTATAGAGTTTTATCGCTGCCTTTTCATGTGCCGCGCTTTCATTTAATAAATCAACCGAGCCATGTTTATTAGATTCTTCAATAAAGGAAATTTCTAATGAGGGGTGTCCTCCAAGTCCTGTAACAAGTTCTCCTGCTTGATGTGCATGTGTTAAAGATTCTGTAGCTTGCTCTTTGAAAAATTGAGTCAAACTTAGACGATCTCTACCAGTAACCATTAATGCATAATGAGTGTACCTCACAACTCCAGATAACTCATATTGTATAATTTTGTTAAGTACCTCAATTGCTTTTTTAACATTTAAATTTTCCATTATGTTTTCCCCAAATAATTAAGTGGAGTATATACGTGAAAATAAAATGATTCAATTTAAAAAATCAAAATAGAAAAAATTTTCAATAAATAATTATTATTAGCAAATGTAATTGATTATCATTAACAATTAAAATGATATGATATAATTTTTTAGAGAGTTAGTAACATGTCTAGTTTAGGTATCATCGGTGGAAGCGGTCTTTATGGTTTAGAATATGAATCTACAAACTTAAAGATAGAAACTTCTTGGGGATCTCCCTCTTCTGAGATTATTAAATGTGAAATAAATAATAAACAAGTATTTTTTTTACCAAGACATGGTGAACATCATCTGATTAATCCTACTTCAATCAATTATAGAGCTAATATTGATGCGCTAAAACAAGTAGGAGTCACAGATATAATATCAATCTCTGCGGTTGGCTCTCTCTCTGATAAAATATTACCAGGGTCATTTGCAATTATTAATCAATATATTGATAAAACATACAAACGTGAAAATACTTTCTTCGACAAAGATATAGTTGCGCATGTTTCTATGGCAATACCTAATAGTGTAGGACTCGAATCGTGCGCACGTGACATCATGTCTAAATTAAATTACGATTACCACACAAATATAAAATATGTCGCTATAGAAGGACCACAACTTTCATCTCACGCTGAATCTAAATACTATCATGATGCAGGATTTGATGTTATAGGGATGACAAATATGCCAGAAGCAAAATTAGCAAGAGAAGCAGAGATAAGATATCAATCAATTGGGATGGTGACAGATTTTGATTGCTTCAAAGAAGATTTATGCAAGACAGACATACCAAAAATAATTGAAGTGATGAAAGTGATGACAAAAAATGCCCAAATATTTATCAACGAATTTATAGATGTCTATGAGCAATACACTAAACAAGATGATGAGATTTCTCGCTGTTTAGATACTAGCATAATAAGCAATATAGACGTAGCCTCTGATGAAACTAAAAAACAATTGAAGTATATACTGAGAAGATATCTTGCAAATAGAAATTAAATTTTAATTATGAATTACATTAATACTGGACTCTATTTTTTCTTCTATATCCCCATCAAAGTAAACACAGTCAGCAGTGAGAAGATTGGTGGATGTCGGTATGATGTAAACCAATGTATTTAAATTTATGAATGAGCTATAAGTGCCACAGTTTAAATCTTTACTAGATTCTGAGACAGCTACCTCATCATTAATAATCATGTAACAGTGTGATGTCTTTTCAATAAATTCCTCATTTTTTGTAGAATTCCATAAAATATTATATCTAATAAGTTTATCTAAAGTACTGAAATTGAATCCTCCTTTTACGGGGAAAGTATCGGTCTTGCATATCAAAGACTTTCCTACTAACATCTCATTTGCTTGAGCCGTGACTAGCAAACATAATGCATTAAATAAAAATATTAAAAGAAACCTCATACATAAATAGTATGATGTCTTATAAGATGTTCACAAGAAGAAATTTATTAATTTAATGCTATAGTTAATAATGAGGATATTTGATATTAAATAAATGAAAAATGAATTACATACTAATATTAGGCGCAAAGAGTGAACTAGCAAAAGAACTAGCTATTTTATATGCAAAAGAAGGCTTTGGGGTTATTCTAGCTGGAAGAAACATTGATTCGTTAGCTGATTTTTCTGAATCTCTTAAAAGCAAATATAATACAACTGCTCATTTATCTGAATTTGATCTGTGCGAATTTGAAAAACATGAAGAATTCTACCAAAACCTCAGAGTAAAACCCTATGGAATAATCGTTGCAACTGGAAATTATTTACTACAAGGGAAAATTCATCCGAATAATAAAGATATTTTAAATTGTATCAATACAAACATTACAGGACCAGTTAGTCTTCTATCATTTTTCATAGAGGACATGAAAAGATTAAAAAAGGGGTTTATAGTTGGAATTAGTTCAGTTTCTGGAGAGAGGGGACGAAAGAAGAATTATATCTACGGTTGCTCAAAAGCTGCATTTACAACCTATCTAAGTGGAATTAGAAACGAATTGTATAATTATAATGTACACGTCTTATCTGTGATTTGTGGGTATATACAATCTGATCTAAGAAGAGATGGTTACGGCAAATATCTTGAAGCTCATCCATCAGAAATCGCAAGGATAGTGTTTGATGGTCAAAGAAATAATAGAAATGTAATCTATGTAAAATGGTACTGGAAAATATTAATGTTAATAATTAAGATTATCCCTGAGTTCGTTTTCAAAAGGTTGAATATTTAGTGAAGCTGGCAATTTTTGATTTTGATGGAACTATAACTAAATCAGATTCATTTCGAGGATTCATCATTTTTTATCATGGCTATCATAGGTTTATTCTTGGTGTATTAGCTACGCTACCATCGTTAGTTCTATATTGGTTAAATTTAATTTCGAATAATAATATGAAGCAGAGAGTAATTACGCATTTCTTTGAGGGAGAATCTGCCAACAAGTTTCGTGATTTAGCTGAAAAATACTCAAATAATAAAATTGGCAATATTATCAGGGATGAAGCTATTGAGAAAATAAATTGGCACAAAAACAATAGAGATGAAGTTGTTATTGTCTCTGCGTCAATTGATATGTGGCTTAAACCATGGTGTGATAAGAATTCTATAAAACTTATATCTACAGAGGTAGAAATAAAAGAAAATAAGATAACTGGAAAATTAATTGGCAGAAATTGTTGGGGTCCTGAGAAAGTAAAAAGAATTAAATCTTTATATAATCTTGAAGAATATTCTGAAATACATGTATATGGTGATAGCCGAGGCGATAAGGAAATGTTGGAATTAGCTGATGAGTCTTATTTTAAACCTTTTCGCGATTAAATTTGTCCCAATCATTATTTTCCTTAAAGTCCTTCAACTCTTTTTCCCATTTTTCAAAATCTATATAATCTTGTTCAGAAGAAGGTGATTTCTTTGGTTCATTGCCTATTCTAAAGAATGCCGCACTTCGATTTTTGCAAATGTTTATATACTGATTTTGCTTAAGAGTATTTAAGGATAAATAAAATTCCTCACATTGTTCAAATATATTTTTACCTATCTTAGATTTACTCTTACTTGTTAATCTCCTAAAAGATCCCGTTAATTCCTTTATTTCATTCAGTGAAAGATTTGTTCCAAACTTTTCATTAAAATTTTGCTCCTTTCTTAATTGAAGATCCCAATCTATCACCCTGTTTTTTACAATATCTATCACGATGTTTTTCTTCTTATGTATTTTTGCTTATTTGGTATAACACCTCTTACGCCACCTTGTGGATTATCAATATCACCGACGCGTCTTGGGATCAAATGGACATGTAAGTGGTTTATACTTTGGCCAGCATCTTTCCCATCATTAATACCGATATTAAATGCAGTTACAGTGTCATCTAAATTTCTAATATCAATTTTCTGTTTTTTGAGAATATTAGATAAATCTAAAACTTCGACATCATCAAGCTCAAAAAAAGTTGGGACATGTCTATTTGAAATAATTAGAGTATGCAGTTTAGTGACAGGATAGCTGTCCCTGGTAACATAAAAATAATCAGACTGAAATATAATTTCTTTCGAATAATTTTCTTCCTGAATTTTACAGAATAAACATTCATTTTTAATCATAATATTTAGAACCATTCTAGACTAAATTACTTAGACAATCTAAATTTTTCTAAATGATTTAATCCATCATAAAGATATTGCATTACTACATCTTTTTTTGTAAGGTTAGAATGGTTATAGCTCTTATTTATGTATATGGAATGAGGAATTTGGTATATAATTGGAGCTTAAAAGGAGTGGAAACACACATAATATTAGGAAATTGAGGAGTTTTAATATGAAAAAATTATTTTCCTTATTCATGCCAACAGCAGTATTAGTACTTGCACCATCACTAGCATTTGCTGGGGATTTACAAGCTAATGACCTTGTAGGTGTGACATTTTGGATAATTTCTATTGCAATGGTTGCAGCTACTGTATTCTTCCTTATGGAAAGAAGCAGAGTGTCTGGCAAATGGCAAACATCTTTGTCAATTATGTCGCTAGTAACACTTATCGCTGCTGTGCATTATTTTTATATGAGAGAGGTCTGGGTTGATACTGGAACTTCTCCAACAGTATTCAGATATATCGACTGGGTACTAACTGTACCGCTACAAATGATTGAATTCTATTTGATACTTGCAGCAGTAACAGCAGTTAGCGCAGGAGTCTTCTGGAGACTACTAGTCGGTACACTCGTCATGCTTATCGCGGGTTATGCTGGTGAAGCTGGCATAATTAATCCAATGCTTGGATTCATAGTAGGTATGGCTGGTTGGTTTTATATTCTATATGAGATCTTCATGGGTGAAGCAGGCACGGTCAGTCAATCTGTCAGTGCAGCTGCACAATCAGCGTTCTCAGCATGTAGAATGGTAGTTCTTGTCGGATGGGCAATCTACCCTGCAGGTTATCTATTTGGCTACCTAATGGGTGGCGTAGATGCTGCAAGCCTTAACCTAATCTATAACTTAGCAGACTTCGTGAACAAAATCGCATTTGGTGTGTTCATTTGGTCAGCTGCGGTTTCAGATTCAGCACAAACTGCATAAGTTGAACAATTACATGGGGCTTTTATACAAGCCCCATGTTTTTATTTTCCAATGAAAAAAGCGATTGTAATAGGCTCCGGCTTTGGTGGTCTAGCTATAGCATGTAGATTGAGACATTATAATTTCGATGTGACACTCATAGAAAAGCAAGAGAATCTTGGGGGCAGAGCAAGGTCATTGACCCACAACGGGTTTATCTATGATGCAGGGCCAACTGTGATAACTGCTCCATACCTTATCCAAGAATTATTTTCTATGCACAACAAGAATTGGAATGAGTATTTTCAATTACTTAAAGTAAAACCATATTATCGATTTATTTTTTCAGATAATAGTCATTTTGATTATGGTGATAATATCCTGCAAATGGTAAGACAAATTAAAAGTAATTACTCAGAAAAAGATGCTCGTGGATATATAAAATTGCTTAAACTCTCAAAAAGAATTTTTAAAACAGCATATACAGAACTATCTGATAAACCATTTGAATCAATACAAAGTATGATTCCATATTTACCTGAGTTAATGAGAATTAAATTTTATAAGTCAGTTCATTCATCTGTTTCTTCACACATAGAGAATGAAAATTTAATAAAAGCGTTAAGTATGCACCCGCTATTGATTGGAGGAAACCCATACACAACAACTTCTATTTATCTATTGATACAATATCTAGAGTGGAAATGGGGTGTATTTTATGCCAAAGGTGGCACAAGAGCAATTGTTGCTGGTTTAGAAAAATTACTCAATGAGATAGGAGTTAAATGTGTAAAAAATACCGAGGTAATATCATTAATTAAATCTAAAAATACCGTTACTGGTGTAGATACTGAAAACGGTGTTATTGATGCTGATTTAATTGTGTGCAATGCAGACCCTACGATGTTCTATAAAAAAGTTATCAAAAAGAAACCAAAAAAATTATCTAACAAACCACTACTTCTTAAACACTCAATGAGTTTATTTGTTTTATATTTTTCTACAAGTAAGATTTATAATAATGTTCAACATCACACGATTATATTTAATAAAAGACACAAGGAATTACTAGATGATATCTTTGAT
>Ga0163111_10002105_pt1 | contig 12512 bp, 14 predicted proteins | sample CRUFie1St18metaG_FD_109645 | JGI IMG/M metagenome (GOLD analysis project Ga0163111, IMG submission 109645) | Marine microbial communities from the Costa Rica Dome - CRUD Field 142mm St18 metaG | ecosystem: Environmental > Aquatic > Marine > Oceanic > Photic zone | place: Costa Rica: the Eastern... | reverse complement strand
TTTGGAAGATTTTGCAAACATGATTGGAAAAAATTCCGAGGAACTTGCAAAATTATTTGGAACGACATCTCAAGGTGCAATTGAATTTTCAAATCTTTCAAAAGCATTGAGATCGACATACATTGAAGACCTTGCACCACTAGGACTTACGGTTGAACAGTTGAACGAACAACTTTTAACATCATTCACAATCAATCGAAGATCAGGTAACTTCCAGTTGATGACTGACAACCAGAGAATTGCCTCAGGTGCCGCATTGATCAAACAAATGGACAGGTTGGCAAAACTTACAGGTGCTCAGAGAGATGCTATCGCTGAACAACTAGAAGCACAACTGTCTAATGCAAGATTTTTAGCGGCAATAGGAGATATGCCTGAAAAGATTCAAAAGGAAATGCAATTATTTGGAGCAGGTATAGCCACGATTGCTCCGGACCTTGAAACAGGTCTGTTAGATCTGATTGCCACCAGCGGAGTACCAGTAACTCAAGCGGCACAAGACCTTGTTAAAACTATTCCTGGTGCAACATCCATTATCAAACAATTAGAAGCAGGCACAATTGATAATGTTACAGCAATGAAATTATTACAAATAGAAGCACAAAAATCTCAAGAAATGTTTAGAGATGTTGCAAAAACTGGTCAAGTAGAATTCATAGATGGAATGTTTGTTGGAGTAAACCAATTGGCAACAGCAGTTTTAGATACTGCGGCGGCAACAGGAGAAGGAGCCGATGCGGCAGATAAACTAACACAAGAATTAACAGAATTTCAAAACGCGGCAAAAAATCTTTCCAGTGCATTCCAAGGAACACAAACAAGTTTTCTAGATTTCATGGGAGACCTTTTAGGAACAGGTACAGGTTCACTCAATGAAGCAATGAATACTCTTGCCGAAGACATCAAAGGTTTAAACAAAGGAACACAGGCCGCTGTGTTTGCCGCTAAAGAAATTGTCACAACCGGTGCAAGTATGTTAAGAGAAACTGCACCTATCACAGCAGGAACTTATGCCGCATTGAAACTGTGGGGACCAATGGGGCCAGGATACGGATTCATGGGTGGTGGAAAAGGTTTCATGGGCAAAGCCGCAGGTTTCATGGGCAAGGCAGGTGGCTTAGGTTTAGGTATTGGTGGCACAATGATGGGTGGAAATATTGCCGACCAGGCAGAATCAACCGGAGGAAAACTGTTAGGAGTTGGTTCAAGTGCGGCCAGTGGTGCTCTTGCAGGTGCCATGTTTGGACCATTAGGTGCATTGATCGGAGGAATTGCCGGAGGAGCATATGGGGCCTTCAGAGCAACTGATCTAGATGACAAATTAATGGAAGCAATTGGCATGAAACAGCAAGGAACTATCGGTACAACTGGTAATTTACGAGAAACTCGTACTAATTTGTCAACAATTCACGCAGGAGAACGTGTTTTAACCAAAGCAGAAACAGATGCATACCTTTCTAGCCAGGCTACAGGCGGTGATAGTGGTGCTTTACAAACAATGAATTCAACATTTAACAACATGAATACCAAAATGTCAGCAGTGGTAAATGAAATGAAAACCTTTAATAAGAACGTAAATACCCTTGTAAGTATTAATACCGATGTCGCAAGAAATACAGATAAAACGCAAAGAAGACTTGCAAACCAGACAGAAAGTATAGTATAATAAGTTATGGCTTGGAAAAAATATTTTAAAGACGCGAACCTTTCACCTATATCAGGTGACAGCAGACCAAATTTTGCAAAGAGAAATTACTCTTCATATCTACCTGACGTTTACACAGGACATCCTAATAGGATACAAAGATACTTTCAATATGACCAAATGGATTCTGATTCAGAAATAAATGCGGCACTTGATATACTTGCAGAATTTTGTTCACAAAAAAATCAAGAGAATGAAACTCCATTTAATATTGTATTCAAAGATGAAGTTACAAGTCACGAAGTAAAACTTTTAAAGAAAGCATTACAACAATGGACAAAAGCAAATCAATTTTCAAAAAGAATTTTTAGAATTTTTAGAAATGCATTAAAATATGGAGACTGTTTCTTTGTTCGAGATCCTGAAACAAATAAATGGTTGTATGTCGACAACGCAAAAGTAGATAGAATAGTTGTAAATGAATCTGACGGAAAGAAACCAGAACAATACGTCATAAGAGATATCAATCCAAATTTACAAAGACTATCTGCAACATCAATTACACCTAACCAAGTATACGGTGGCGGTGGAACAACAGGTGGTGCTCATAGTCAACAATATGCAGGAGCAGGACAAGGTTCAAATATGACCAATGCTTCAACTGCCGCGGCCGGTGGTAGATTCTACAGAACAATGAATCAGTACAGCATCAATGCAGAGAACGTTGTGCATTTAACAATGTCAGATGGGTTAGACAACTTATTCCCATTTGGTCAGTCTGTGCTAGAACAAGTTTTCAAAGTTTACAAACAGAAAGAATTATTAGAAGATGCAATTATAATCTACAGGGTACAGAGAGCACCTGAAAGAAGAGTATTCTATATCGATGTAGGTAATATGCCAACACACTTGGCAATGCAATTTGTTGAAAGAGTTAAAAACGAGATCAATCAAAGAAGAATTCCAAGCACATCAGGTGGTGTCAACTATGTTGATGCTACTTACAATCCGATGTCAATCAATGAGGATTACTTTTTTCCACAGACAGCAGAAGGTAGAGGATCAAAAGTTGACACACTGCCTGGTGGTACTAACCTAGGTGAGATAGATGACTTGAGATTCTTTACTAATAAACTGTTCAGAGGTTTAAGGATACCAAGTTCTTATCTTCCAACAGGTGCAGAAGATGGAAACCAAACTTATAATGATGGCAGAGTAGGAACTGCTTACATACAAGAATTAAGATTCAACAAATATTGTATGAGACTACAAAGTATGTTGTCTCCAACATTTGACCAAGAATTTAAAATTTGGGTAAAAGCAAAAGGTTACAATTTAGATAATGGAATGTTTGAAATTAAATTCAATCCACCACAAAACTTTGCGGCATACAGACAAACTGAAATGGACCAAGCAAGAGTAAACACATTTACACAGGTGGCAGAACTGCCTTATATGTCTAAAAGATTTGCGTTAAGCAGATATCTCGGTTTAAGTGAAGAGGAAATGGCAAGAAATGCTGATCTCTGGGCAGAAGAAAATGCAGTATCTCAAAAATCTCAAACAAAATCAACACAACTTAGATCAGGAGGAGTATCACAAGCAGGTATTTCAGCAGATTTAGATCAGTTTGATGAGCCAGAAACACCAGATGGTGCACCACCACCAGAAGGAACTGCACCAGGCACAGGCGGAACAGGTGGCGGAACTCCAGGAGGAACACCTCCTACTCCGGGCGGAACTAACACGGTTTAAGGTTAAATATAGAAAATGAAACTATTTGAATTCTTTAGATACGGCGAAGACGGCTTTGAACAGGATAAAAATTACGATCCTGAACAAGATATTTCTATATTAGACAAAGAAGACACTAGAAAAACTAGATTATCATTAAAAGACATCAAAGGCATTAGATTATCTTCAGAAGAGCATGATGCTCAACAACACGAAGAGGCAATATTTGTCCAGAAGATGTACGGAGCACCACCAACAGAAGATACATTATAAGTGTAATGGAAGTTGCATTTGTACTAGGAAACGGAGAGTCCCGAAAAGGAATCCAGATCGAAGATCTAAAGAAGATAGGTAAAGTATTTGCCTGTAACGGAGTATATCGTTCTGATAATCCTGATGTATTGGTTGCAGTAGATCCCAAAATGCTTTTAGAAATTGCTGAAAGCGATTACATGGACAATAATATAGTATGGTCCAATTATAATGCCATGTATGAGAAACACGCCAAAATTTTACAAAAAGTACAGTTCTTTCAACCCTCATTGGGATGGTCCTCTGGCCCAACAGCACTCAAATATGCGGCAGATCACAAGCCAAAAACAATCTATATACTGGGTTTTGATTATCAAGGACATAATAATAAGCAACATAAAAAGTTTAACAACCTATTCAAAGATACAAGAAACTATAAAAAGTCCACTGAAGAAGCAACCTTCTTTGGAAACTGGCTCAATCAGACCAAACGAGTCTTAAAAGACTATCCTGCAACAGAATTTGTGAGAGTAACACCTCGAGGATGGTTCCGTCCTAACGATTTGGAGTGGAATAAAAACTTAAAACACCTAGATATCGAAGAATTTCTTAAGATACATAATTTACAACTCCGGTTTTAATCAAAAACTGGTCAAAATCCGCCATTTTTGTCATAAAGAACGCCCTAAATACGGCTGGTCGCTTAAATATATATTACTTAATTAAGTTTAATGCCGATATTAAAAAAAGGAGCACGAGTCATATGACAACACCAAGCAATAAGTTCGAAGCATTACTTGAACTGCTTATCAACGAAGAAAACGAAAAAGCAGAACAAATGTTTCACGAAATAGTGGTAGAGAAGTCTAGAGACATTTACGAGAATCTAGCATCTACAGAAACTAAAGAAGAATCTGTTGAAGAGACAGCAGAAGAGTCTAAAGAAGAAGCAGTTAAAGAAACAGAAGCATCTGATAAAGAAGATGAAAAAGTAGAAGAAACTGCTGAAGAATCTAAAGATGAAAAAGTAGAAGAAACTTCAGAAGAAAAAGTTGAAGAAACTTCAGAAGAAGAAAAAGCAGACGAATCAGCAACAACTGAAGAAGAGTCAATTGAAGAAGTTGGTGGCGACGCTACTGATGATTTAATTAAAGACGTTGCTTCAGATGAAGAAGGTGATGCAGAAGCATCAGCGGACGACATGGGTGCAGATATGGATGCTGGCGCTGAAGATGGCGACACTGAAGAAAGAGTTTCAGATTTAGAAGACGCTTTAGAAGATCTTAAAGCAGAATTTGAAAAAATGATGGGTGACAAAATGGGCGACGATGACAAAGAAGATGAGTCATTAGAAGTTGCACCAGAAGTTACTCCTGAGATACAACCTATGGAAGCAAAAGCAGATACAAAGGAAACTGTAAAAGAATACAAAATCCAAAAATCTGCAGATACAGCCGACCACGCAGATGTTAAAAAATCTCCAGTGGCTTCAAACGCGAAAGCACCAACTGGCGCTTCAGCACACAAAATTGGCGGAGCAGAAGAGTCAGGAAGACCTGCACCATCAACTAGTGATATGAAATCAGGTGGTTTTGAAAACACAGGCGGTAAAGACAAATCTACTTCTTTCAAGAAGCAAGAGAAGGCTAATACCTCTGACGGTGCTGACAATAAAAAATCACCAGTAGTACCTGCTAAAAAGTAGTACTGGATAAAGGAGTCAACTGATGTCTATACATCTACGAGAACACTTAACGTACGATCAGGCTAGGATGTCCATTCTTCACGAAGGTGAAAATGGCAAAGACTTGTACATGAAAGGGATTTGCATCCAAGGTGGTATTAAAAATGCTAACCAAAGAATTTACCCAGTAAATGAAATTGGAAAAGCAGTTAAAACACTGAACGATCAAATCTCTTCAGGGTACTCAGTCCTAGGAGAAGTAGATCATCCAGACGATTTAAAAATTAATTTGGACCGTGTGTCACACATGATTACTGAGATGTGGATGGATGGACCAAATGGATACGGCAAAATGAAAATTTTGCCAACACCGATGGGTCAACTTGTCAAAACAATGTTGGAATCAGGTGTGAAATTAGGCGTGAGTTCCAGAGGTAGCGGAAATATATCCGAGTATGGAAACGGCGAAGTTTCAGACTTTGAGATCATCACTGTTGATGTTGTGGCCCAACCTTCGGCTCCAGGTGCTTACCCAACGCCAATATACGAACACCTATTGAATACAAAAGGTGGTATGAAGGCAAAGGGTCTGGCAGAAGAAGTGAGAAACGACAAACGAGCACAAAAGTATCTAAATGATGCTTTAACTAACATAATAAAGGACCTAAAATAATGATAGACGCAATATCAAAACTAGTAGAATCCGGAGCAATATCAGAAGATACTCAAAAAAGTATCCAAGAGGCTTGGGATTTAAAAGTTAAAGAAAACAGAGAAACTGTAGGTGCTGAGTTAAGAGAAGAATTTGCTAAAAGATACGAGCATGACAAATCAAACATGATCGAAGCAATTGACAAAATGATGACTGACAAGTTATCAGAAGAAATTAGCAAATTTGTCGAAGACAGAAAAGCACTAGCACAGGAAAAAATTGCTTACAAAGAAAACGTAGGCAAACATTCTGGTAAATTGCAAGAGTTTATAATGCAAAAATTATCAGAAGAGTTAACTGAACTACACAACGACAGAAAAGGTGTTCACGAAAACTTTAAGAAAATGGAAGAGTTCGTAGTAAATGCTCTTGCAAAAGAAATTAAAGAGTTCCATGAAGACAAAAAAGGCGTTGTGGAAACAAAAGTCAAATTAGTGGCTGAAGCGAAAAAACAAATGGCTAAGATGAAAGAAGCATTTATTTCTAAATCTGCTAAAATTGTTGAACAAGCAGTTACTAAAAAATTGAGCGAGGAACTTGCTCAACTTAAAGAAGACATTACTAAGGCTAGAGAATCTAACTTTGGTAAAACAATTTTTGAGGCATTTGCATCTGAGTACCAGGCTTCTTATCTCAACGAGAAGTCAGAGACTGCAAAACTAATGAAGGTTGTTGATGAAACAACATTGAAATTAGCAGAAGCCGAGAAATCCATCGAAGAGAAGAAAACGGTGATTGAATCTAAAGAAGCAGAAATGCAAAGAGCAAAAGATTTGATGGAACGTAAGGAAACGATGGCAGAGTTGCTCAAACCATTGGGCAAAGAGAAAAGTGAAGTAATGAGTCAGTTGTTGGAATCAGTTTCAACAGCGAAACTTGAGGCTTCATACAACAAGTATCTTCCACACGTGATGGCTGACGAGAAACCGGTTGCTAACACTAAACAGATTATTAGTGAAGCAAGTGGCGACAGAGCACAAAGGGATGATGCAGAAATAACAGACATTCGTAAATTAGCGGGTGTTTAAACTATAAACTAAAGGGGAAAGATCAAATGTCAGAAATATTTGAATCTAAATGGAGCGAAACTAAAACCGCTCTTACTGAAGGTTTAGAGGGCAACAAGAAAAAAACTATGGACGTTGTCTTAGAAAATACTAAAAGGTATTTGTCTGAGGCGGCTACTGCTGGTGCAACAAGTGCCGGTAACGTTGCTACTTTAAACAGAGTGATTCTTCCAGTAATCAGACGGGTTATGCCGACTGTAATCGCTAACGAAATCGTTGGTGTACAGCCGATGACTGGTCCGGTTGGACAGATCCACACACTAAGAATAAGATATGCAGACACATCTTCAGGTACTACATCTACTGTACCGGGTGAAGAAGCACTATCTCCATTCAAAATAGCAGAAGCATATTCTGGTGATAACTCTTCTACAAAAGCAGGTTCAACTGCTTCATTAGAAGGTTCAGCAGGAAAAAGATTGTCAATTCAGATCTTAAAGCAGGCAGTTGAAGCGAAAAGCAGAAAACTATCAGCAAGATGGACTTTTGAAGCGGCACAAGATGCTCAAGCACAACAAGGTATCGATGTAGAAGCAGAAATCATGGCGGCGTTAGCACAAGAGATTACTGCTGAGATTGACCAAGAAGTTATCCAGTCACTAAGATCATTAGCGACTACACAGGAAACTTTTGATCAAGCGGCTGTATCAGGTACTGCAACTTTCGTTGGTGACGAACACGCGGCTTTGGCTGTGTTAATCAACAGAGTTGCTAACAACATCGCGGCAAGAACAAGAAGAGGCGCTGGTAACTACGCAGTAGTATCACCAACTGCTTTAACTATTCTTCAATCAGCAACAACTTCAGCGTTCGCAAGATCAACTGAAGGTACTTTTGAAGCACCGACTAACACTAAATTTGTTGGTACGTTAAATGCTTCAATGAGAGTATACGTTGACGGTTACGCAACTGATGCCACTCCGGTATTAGTAGGATACAAAGGTTCAAGTGAAGCAGATGCTCCGGCATTCTACTGTCCTTACATTCCTTTAATGTCTTCAGGTGTTGTACTTGATCCATCAACTTTTGAACCAGTAGTTGGTTTCTTAACTAGATACGGTTATGTAGAGTTAACAAACACTGCATCATCTCTAGGTAATGCACAAGACTACGTTGGCGAAGTTGCGATCACAAACGGTAACTTGAAGTTTGCATAATCTATTTTGATTATCAAAATTTGAATAATGGAAAGGGCGAAACATTAATTTGGTTCGCCCTTTTCGTGTCTTTAACCAGGAGGAAACGAAATGAACTTCAAAAATAAATGGCTTTGGGCAGGTGCAGTGATTGTTGTAGCATTAGTGCTATGGCAAATGGGTGTGTTTACACCAGCAGAAGTACCAGCAGAAGCACAATAATTTAATTAAAGAACACTTAAAAGAGGGCGACAACGAATTTTGAATCGCCCTTTTTTTACGACTTAAATATCATTATGCACAAAATATTTTCAAATGGTTGTAGTTTTTTAACTCCGAGACCAAAAGACGGTGTTAATACATTTGTGAGTGATATCATTGCTAAAGAATACAAGTGTGAGTTAACAAATTTAGCGATGGGCGGTAGAGGCAACGATAGAATCAGTTTCAGCACAAAAGTTTGGTTCGAGCAAAACAATACAAAAGATATTTTTGCTATTATTGGATGGTCCAGTATGCACAGGAACGACTATGTAACTAACGATGGTTGGAAAAAAGGCAGAATACCACAGACAGATTTAACCTGGAGAACATGGAAAACTTTGGACAATGTCAGTTTCATTCGTGAAAAAAGCGGATGGGACATTGAAAATAATGGAATAATGAACTTCCTAGACAACGTGTTTGATTTGCAAAACTATTTTGAAAGGAAAAATATTCCTTATGTGATGTACAATGCTTTGCCAAACAGTTTTCAAACAGATGTAAGAGACTTTGAAGTGATAAAAAGTTGCCTCAACATGAAAAGATTTTTCATGCCCAACCTAAGTCACTACGAATTTATCATTGATAAAAAATATTTTGTAAGTCAACAGGATCCACATCCAAGTTTACAAGGTCATAAAGAATGGGCCAAAATGTTAGTAGATTTCATAAAAGAAAATAAATTAACTGACACTATTTGAAAAAAATCCACAGTCATACGATCCTAAGACAAAATAAGGTATTATAATCGATAAAATCATGGCTCTAAATATTTCACCGATTCAATAAAGAATCAAAACAAAGGAGGTCCAACATGGATTATCTTAACAAAGTAAAAGGATGGGCAAAAGGAATTGCTGACGTCGGTGTATCTTTCATCGCATTAGGAATTGTTTTAGAAATTCTTTTTAATGGTCAAGGTATTCCGTTCTGGCCAAATGTTTCTGTAATAGGAAATGTCCAGGGCGTACTGCAAGGCTTTTCAGATCAAGGTTTGATCGGTTTAGTAGCAGTTTGGATTTTATATCATATCTACAATAGAAAATAATATAAAAATCTAAAAATACATAATATCTGTGAGAGTGGTGTGACACATTAATTTGTTATCACCACTCTTTCAACTAGTTGAATAATGCTAAAGTAGTATTTTGACTTGCAAGTATTTTTGAAGTTTGATCTGGAGTAATTTTAAATCTTGCTCTACTACAAGTATTACAGATCAATTTTTTCTTTTGTTTAGAATACATTTTATTATAAATCAATTTGTGTTCGTCCTGTAAATTTTTCCATACTTTTTCGATACCATCTGTAAAAACATTTCCATAATTTGTTAATTTTGTAGCATCATCACAACAAAGTACAGCAGTCCCGTCGACTAATATTTCTATTCTTCTTAAAATTTTACCCATATCCATTACACATCCTTGCACAAATTGATCCTCATTGATAGCAAAGTTTTTTGATTCGGTCCATACTCCGTCTCCCTGTGACATCCTATTATGCAACCACCCTTGTTTTATTTTTACTTTACCTAAAGTGTAATTTAAAAATTCTTTTTTCAGTTCCGTTGCTTTAGCGTCAGATATAGGTCTATCTAGAGCATCCTTGATTCCAATCCTCATGAGTTGAGATACTTCTGGGTATTTGTTCTTTGCATTGATAAATCTTTTCTTGGTAACTTCCCAATTTACACCCATGTACTTTTTAATATCTTCTGCGTTTATTCCAATAATAGATATATTCATTTTTTTTACAAGATGTCTATACTTGCTTATAATTTTACAATTTTTATCTGTAAAAGAAATTCCGTTTGTTGTGATTGTTACCTGCATTTTGTTTTCGTTTGCTAGTTCTAAAATTAATTCCAAGTCAGGACATACCAAAGGATCAGAAAATCTCCATGGTTGAACGTGTGCTGTCCATGGCCTAACTTTATACTTTGTAAGTATGTTTGCAAAGTCTGTCATTAATGATCTTATTTGTTCAGTTGACATTTTTTTGCCTCTATATTCTTTACTTTCTCCAAGCCAAGAGTAAGGACAACAATAACATTTTGCATTACACAAATTGATTGGCTCGAAAGATAGTTCTGTTGGTATAGGCAATAATGGGTACATACAAGAATATTTATTGAGTATTAATTATTATTAAAAACTGCTAAATACAGTTGTCTAAAATGAGAACCAACTTAAAGTTGGACTTATGCGGAACCAACCGCGTAGACCTAAAACGTCAAGGAGGACAATAAAATGGGAAGACCAATAAAAAAAAGTAAAATGGCTAGCGGAGCAAATGACTTCGGTGGTAACCTTTCAGGAAAAATCGCAGTAACGGCTTATAGACCATCAGGTGGTTCATTAGTTAATTCAACTACTGCTTACATTGTTTCACAAAGAGGATCAAGAAAGTTTAAAATACACTTAGAAGATTCATCTGAAGCAGTTTTTGAACTGAAAGCAGTTGCTCCAGGTTCATTAGCAAACACATCTAACCAGTTCTGTGTACAAATTATATTAGATGACTCAACAGTCGCTTATGTAAGTAAATTCTTTAACAACACAGTACACTATGTTACAGCCGGCGGTGTAACAGGTTCTAAACCTTACACACTAAAAGCAGAAGGAACTGACGAAGGTCAAGATTCTGGTAAAGCGAACATCGACGTTAGATAATACTTAATCAAGTAAAATTCGTGCTTTTGGGGGAGTATAATGCTCCCCCATTCTTTACATAAATAATAGCAATATGTCAAAAACGGTAAGAAGTTCACAAGATATTACTTTAAAAGCAGGTGCAGGATCTGGTGGTTCGCACAGGATCACTCTCGATGCAAAAGATGTGAGAATTCCTGGAAACTTGTCTGTTGATGGAACACAAACTACTATCAATTCCACTACACTTACTCTTGAAGACCAATTCATGGAAGTTAACAGAAATAACTCCACAGCAGGAACAGAAGACTCGGGAATATTTTTCAATCAAGGATCAAGCAACAATCAAATATTTTTCTTTGATGCAGATCAAAACGAATTTGTTATAGGTCAAACAACACACGGATCAACAGTAAACACAATTTCAAATATTACTCCAGGACAAATTAAAATTGCGACAACTCCAGCACAAGGTGACCATGCCGCATCAAAAAGTTATGTGGACGCACAGGTATCAGGTGGTGGATTCAGTATAGGATTTAGAGGTGATGACTCGGCAGTAGTTGCAGTTACTTCCGGAAACTCAGTACATATTGCAGGAGCAACAAACTTATCAACTGCGGCCACTGAAGCGGACACAGTAACAATAACACTGGATTCAGACCTTACAAATATCACTTCAATTACATCAGATTCATCTAATGGAAATTTGACTTTAAAAGCAAATGGAACTGGTGATATTGTAGTAAATGACACATTAACGTTTTCAAATGCGGCAAGTACTCCAACTGCATCAGCAGTAACAAAATTATACAACAAAACAGCAGGTGGTGGTGGAACTGGCCTGTATTTTAACAACTCAAATATCAGTTCTGGTACAGAAGGAGAACTGATAAGTAAAAGTAAAGCAACGGCATTAGCCATTGCATTAGGATAAAAAATATATGGCGATAACAAATTTTCAAGTAGCGGCAACAACAGGCTCAGCGGCCTTTACTGCATCTGCGGACACGGCTGTGACTGTAATTTACATCACAAACAAAACAGATGGCGACGGTACTGTTGACATATATGTTACTCCAAATGGTGCATCAGTTAGTGCAAATCATCTAATTTATTCACAACTTACTATTAAAGCAAGAGACACTTATATTTTAGATACTGAGAAACTAATATTAGAAACAGGTGCCAAAATTTATATAGTAGCACCAGACTCGGCGGCACAGTTCAACGCAACGATTTCAACTATAGGATTATAATCTCATGGGTAGATATGTAAAAAACCCACAACTAGTACAAGGTGGATCCACTGGAGTAGGTAATGTTATTCCTGTTGGAACTACATCACAAAGGCCTGCAACATCATC
>Ga0163111_10002103_pt1 | contig 12518 bp, 5 predicted proteins | sample CRUFie1St18metaG_FD_109645 | JGI IMG/M metagenome (GOLD analysis project Ga0163111, IMG submission 109645) | Marine microbial communities from the Costa Rica Dome - CRUD Field 142mm St18 metaG | ecosystem: Environmental > Aquatic > Marine > Oceanic > Photic zone | place: Costa Rica: the Eastern... | reverse complement strand
CTGTTTTTTTTAATTTTAAATTATAAAAACTTTCAATTTTTTTATAATTATGTTATAATCCCGATTAGAATGTAAAATTATTAAATAAATTTATATTATCATTATGGCAAATAATAAGTCTGCGAGAAAACGGATTTTAATTACTGAAAGAAACCGTCTCCAAAATCGTTTTTATAAAACCTCAGTAAAAAATTTAACAAAAGTGTTTCTAAATGATTTACAAACTTACAAAAATTCCCCAAACCCAGAGAATAAGGAAAAAGTTGAAAGTAGTCTTAGTCGTGTTTATAAATTAATAGATAAAGCACATAATAAAAATGTTTTTCACAAAAATACAGCAGGTCGTAAAAAGTCAAAGTTGGCAATTAAACTAAAAAATATGAATTCAAATTAATAAAAATTAGTTAATTTTTTTAACTAATTTTAAATAATAACAAATAAAAATTATGAAAGAATCTTGTAATTATACACTTGCCTTACCGGATTTTATTGAAATGCAAAGGGTTAGTTTTTGTTGGTTCATTTCACAAGGATTAAGTGAAGAATTAGGTCGATTTTCACGAATTTATGATTTTAGTTACAACACAGAATATATTTTATTTAGTAATGAATTTAGTCTTGTTAAACCAATTTACAATGTTATAAGAGCAAAAAAATATACAGCCGATTATGCGGCTCAATTATTAATTCCTCTAGAGATACGAAACAAAAAGCTAAATATTATTCGTTATCATCGTCAATTTCCAATTGTACGTTTACCTTTAATGACAACATTTGCAACATTTATTATCAATGGTTGTGAAAGAGTAATTGTTAGTCAAATTGTTAGAAGTCCAGGCGTTTATTTTGAAAAAAATAAAAATCAAAAAAAGTTTAAAACAATTAAACGAAAATTATCTACGGATATTCATAAATTAAGAGATTTTATTCCACTTGGTGAACCTTTTATTTCTGACGATTTATTGAATTTTTATACAAATGGAATGAATCAAAATGTGTTTAACTATTCATTTCAAACATTACAAAAAAATGAAGAAAGGTATAATATTTTATTATTAGAATGCTTTAAGATTTATCAAATCATTTTAAAAACAATTAAAACTAAGAGAAAGCTTGATCGTATAAAGATTTTTATCCACTGGTTAAAAATAACAAGTGAGGAGTTAATTCAAACGAACATAGTAGAGAGTAATAATACATTAGAAAAATGGAACTTCTTATTGAAATCTGTAATCAAGTATGAAATATTAAACAAAAATTTAAGCGAAAATTCAAAATCTATAGAAGATCAATGGTTGAATAAACTTATAAAAAAAAATATCCTTATTAAGGATAGTACCAATTATAAAATTATCCTTAAATATTATAAAAAGATTAATAAATTAAAACTATCAAATAGTTTATTTTCAATTTTTCATAATAATGAAAATACATTAAATAATATTAATCAGTTTAAACTTTTTAAAAACTTATCCAATTTAATTAATAAAAATTTATTATTGAAAGATAAAACTTCCTTATCAATAGAATCAACGTTATATTTTACAAAAAGTTTAAAAGAAATTTTAAAGTACAAATATAAAGAGAGAAAGAAAAATAAAAGATTACTAACAAGTCGACAACATGTAGAAGTTAACAAAATTAAAAATATTAAAACCCACTTTCTTAAAGAAAACTTATTGGAAAATTGCATACTTATTGATAAATATGTAACTAATAACTATTTAAATTCTCGTTCAGAAATTATTAATTACAAGGATTGTCATGAAATAAAAGATTATCATAAGACTAAATATTATCAAAAAGATCTATATACTGCAGTTTTGGTTCCTGAATCAGGCTCTTGGATTCGATTCAAGTTTCAAAAAAATACAGATATAAATAAGTATAAGTATGTAATAAAGAATCAAGAAGATGAGATTATGATCCAATTGGATAAATATACTCAAAAACCTGTAATTCATTTATTAAAAGAAATGGGTTTAACCGATTTAGAAATTTGCCAAAACTTAAATAATGCAGATTTCTTTTATTTCAATGATCCATTAATAAGCAGTTTGAATCGATTAAATCAACCTTTATTACGTTTTAATACGGAGTTTGAAAATTATGAAAATATTTCAGAATTTTCAAGAATTTTTGATAGCCGTTACTATCGATTAGGAAAATTAGGAAGATTAAAACTTAATAATCGTTTAAATGTAAAATTAAATAACCAAATTCAAACTATTACATATTTAGATATCTTTGGAATTATTGACTTATTAATAACATTGTCAATTTCTAAAACAATTGGAGATGATATTGACCATTTAAAGAATAGACGTGTTAGATCAGTAGGAGAACTCTTACAAAATCTTTTTAAAGTTGGTTTCCAAAGACTATTAAGAAAATTGCGAAGTCAAACTAATAAAATTGAATCTGATCAATTGGCATACTTTAATATTATTGGTTCAACTATTCGAGAATTTTTTGGATCTAGTCAACTTTCACAGTATATGGATCAGACAAATCCCTTATCTTCATTAACTCATAGACGTAGAATTAGTGGATTAGGTCCAGGTGGATTTGATAGAGACCGTATTAGTTTTGCAGTTCGTGATATTCATCCAAGCCATTATGGTAGAATTTGTCCTATTGAAACTCCTGAAGGTCAAAATGTTGGATTAATTGCTTCTTTAACTGCATGTGCAAGAGTAAATAAAATGGGATTTATTGAGACTCCATTTTGGCGAGTAATAAATGGAAAAGTAATTAAAAGTGATAATCCTATTTATTTAACGGCTGATATTGAAGATTTTTATAAAATCGCACCTGCTGACATTCGAGTGAATAGTCAAAATTATTTGATGAAAAATTTAATACCAGTTCGTTATAATCAAGATTTTATTGCAGTTGTTCCATCAGAAGTTGATTTTATTTCTATTTCCCCTATTCAAATTGTTTCAATTGCAGCTTCTTTAATCCCATTTTTTGAACACGATGATGCAAACCGTGCTTTAATGGGATCAAATATGCAAAGGCAGTCTGTACCATTGATTATGCCTCAAAAGCCAATAGTTGGAACAGGCTTAGAAAATCAAATTGCCACAGACTCTGGAAGTACTATTAATGCTCATAAATCTGGAATTATAAGTTCTGTAACAGCGAATCAAATTAAAATTATTTATGATAATAAAAAAGAAGACAAATATTCTTTATATAAATATCAACGTTCAAATCAAGAAACATGTATAAATCAAAGACCATTAGTTTGGAATGGTGAACGTGTAGAATCTGGTCAAATTTTAACGGACGGACCAGGTATTGATGGAACTGAATTAGCATTAGGTCAAAATGTATTAATAGCTTATATGCCATGGGAAGGATACAATTTTGAAGATGCAATTTTAATAAATGAGAGACTAGTTTATGAAGATATATTTACTTCTATTCATATTGAAAGATATGAAATTGAAATTGATCAAACATCCGAGATTCATGAAGAAACAACAAAAAATATTCCGAACTTAGATGATGATCAACTGCGAAATTTAAATGAAAATGGCTTAGTTCGTGTCGGTACATTTGTAAAACCAAATGATATTTTAATTGGAAAAATAACTCAAAAAGATGATTCTGAACAGCTACCAGAAGCTAAATTATTAAGAGCTATTTTTGGAGTAAAGTCTAAAGGAGTAAAAGATACATCATTTAGAATGCCTGAAGGTGAATATGGAAGAGTAATTGAAACTTTGACATTTAATCGAAAAACAAGGTTAGCTTACAAATTTGAAAAAATTCAAATCTTCATTGCTCAAATTCGTAAAATTCAAGTTGGAGATAAGATTGCTGGACGTCATGGTAATAAAGGAATTATTTCTCGAATTCTTGGACGTCAGGATATGCCTTTTCTACCTGATGGAACCCCTATTGACATTATTTTAAATCCTTTAGGTGTACCTTCACGTATGAATGTTGGACAATTGTATGAATGTTTATTGGGTCTTGCCGGTCATAAATTAGATAAACGTTTTAAGATTTTACCTTTTGACGAAATGTATGGTCCAGAAATTTCACGAATTTTAATTAATAAAAAAGTACGTCAAGCATCAATTGAAAGAAATGAAGCATGGCTTTTTAATCCATACTCTCCAGGTAAAATAGTATTAATTGATGGTAGAACAGGACAAGAATTTGACAATCCAATTACTGTTGGAAATGGATATATGTTAAAATTAATTCATTTAGTAGATGATAAAATACATTCTCGTTCAACTGGTCCATATTCATTAGTTACTCAACAACCATTAGGTGGGAAAGCTCAACAAGGTGGTCAAAGATTTGGAGAAATGGAAGTTTGGGCATTAGAAGGATTTGGTTCAGCATTTACTCTAAAAGAATTATTAACAGTTAAATCTGATGATATGGATGGTAGAAATGAAACATTAAATGCAATTGTTAAAGGACAGACAATTCCTACCTCTGGTATTCCCGAATCATTTAAAGTACTATTACAAGAATTAAGGTCAATTGGATTAGACATAAGTACATACTGTATTGAACATTTTAACTCTAACCAAGTTTATGAAAGTGAATTAAATTTAATTGAGAAATTTGATCCTTTTTTCAAAACGTTTTCACCAACGTTCGATATAACATCAAATATAAAATCATTATCATTTTAATATGTCAAAAGTTGAAAAAGAATTTAATTATATAAAAATTAAGTTAGCCTCTCCTCTTCGTATTCTTCAATGGTCCCAAAGAAAACTTCCAAATGGGCAATTAATTGGTGAAGTTCAAAAATCTGAAACTATAAATTATCGGACTTTTAAACCAGAAATGAACGGATTGTTTTGTGAAAGGATTTTTGGACCTACTAAAAATTTAGAATGTGCCTGTGGAAAATATAAACGAATTCGTTATGATGGTCTTATATGTGAAAGATGTGGAGTTGAATTAACAGAATCTCGTGTAAGAAGACATAGAATGGGTCATATCAAATTAATTTATCCCGTTAGTCATGTTTGGTACACAAATAGTCGACCAAATTATATTGCCTTATTATTAGAAGTTGAACAATGTGAAAAAAGAATTGATACAGGTATATTAGAAATCTTTCCAAGTGTTATGATGTTACTTCGTAGTATTAATAAACCTTTAGGAAAAATATTAAAACAATTTTCTGAGATAGCATATACTGAATTAGATAAAAAATCTCTTCCAATGCTTGATACAGTTAAATTAGAAAAAATTATTAGTAACTGCAAACATAAAAGTATTCGGAGAAATTTGCTTAATAAATATTATTCAACAGACATTAATTCATTAATGTTTAAAATGAATTTTCAAGAAGTTTTAAAATTATTTAAAAAGAATTCAAAATCTCAAACAAAACTTTATGAAATTTTTACAGATGAATATGAAAAGAAATTTGCAATAAAATCTAAAAATGTAAATTTACGGGATAACCGCATAAAACGTATAAAAATTTCTTCATTTGCTTATTTTATTGCTGAAGATGAAATATCGTTCTATGGACTTCATTGGGATTTACAATGTTTTCGCCGTAGTAGAGAACTCGGATTTACAGGTTACCCCTTAATACCTTATCCAAAGCCAGACAATAGAAGGCGGGATACGCCTAAATATTTATTAAAAACAACACCTAATTATTTAATTGGTTCAGCATTAATTAAAAAAGAATTAGAAAATATTGATATTAATAAAGAAATTTTAAAAACACGACAGTTTATCATATTATGTGGAAAAGTATTAAATAAAGAATATTCGATATACAATTGCTCCAAATGGTTTAGAAAGTGGGAATATAAACGTATAATAAAATTACGTGATCAATCAATCAAACGAATTCGTATATTAGAAAATTTGAAAGCAACTGGATCAAAACCTTCATGGATGGTTATCACAATTTTACCTGTAATTCCTCCTGCTTTAAGACCTATGATTCAATTAGAAGGAGGTAGATTTGCTACATCTGATTTAAATGAATTATATAGACGTATTATTACACGTAATAATCGCCTCCTTCGTTTATTAGAAATTGATGCTCCCCAGTTAATAATTAGAAATGAAAAACGAATGTTACAAGAGGCGGTTGATACATTAATTGATAACGGAAAACGTGGTAAAATTGCTCTAAGTGCTAATAATCGCCCATTAAAATCACTTTCTGATATTATTAAAGGGAAACATGGTCGTTTTCGACAAAATCTTTTAGGAAAACGAGTTGATTATTCAGGAAGATCGGTAATTGTTGTTGGACCAACTTTAAAATTAAATGAATGTGGTTTACCATATGAAATGGCTATTGAACTATTTCAACCATTTATAATTTGTGAATTAATTAAGCAAGGATTTGCAAATAATCTCAAAATTGCAAAAAATTTAATTCAAAAAGATGATTTTGAAATTGAGCCAGTTTTGGAAAAAGTATTAAGTAACCATCCTGTCTTTTTAAATAGAGCACCTACTTTACATAGATTAGGAATTCAAGCTTTTAAACCAATACTGGTTCCTGGTCGAGCAATTAAATTACATCCACTAGTTTGTTCAGCGTTTAATGCAGATTTTGATGGTGATCAGATGGCTATACATATTCCAATTTCGATTGAATCTCAAGCTGAATGTTACATGTTAATGCTAGCTCCTTATAATTTTTTATCACCAGCTAATGGTGAACCTATTTTAATGCCAAGTCAAGATATGGTTCTAGGATGCTACTATTTAACCGCAAATAATATTACAAATCTTTTAGGATGTGATAATTATTTTTCTAATTTCAATGATGTAATTTTAGCCTATGATAAAAATGAGATTGAACTTCATAGTATTATTTGGGTACGTTATAACGATACTATGTCTGAATTAGGAAATTTAATTAAAACTAATAAATTAAAAGATGAAACTTATATCGAACATTATACAAATGTACAAATTAGAAAAGATAAAAGTGGAAAGAAAATTGTTCAGTATATTAAAACGACGCCTGGTAGAATTATATTCAATAATACAATTAAAAAGACAATAGAATTATTTAATTAATTATTTATCTACATAATAAATAGAATATTGAAATAGTTATGAAAAATTATATTTATCAAAACGCTCTTATTAGTAAAAAACAGTTAAAACAATTATTAGCTTGGAGTTTTAGTAAATATAATTCGATACAAGCTGGTATATTAGCTGATGAATTAAAATATTTGGGATTTAGATATGCAACGAAAGCTGGAATTTCAATTAGTATTGAAGATTTAAAGGTGCCTCCGATTAAACAAGTTATGTTAAAAAAGGCTTATAAACAGGTTTTAAATACTGAAAAACTTTATGTAAAAGGAAAAATTACAGAGGTTGAAAGATTTCAAAAAGTTATTGATACTTGGGCCATTACTAGTGAATCCTTAAAGAATGAAGTTATTTCTTACTTTAATAGCTACGACCCTTTAAATTCTGTTTATATTATGGCATTTTCTGGAGCTCGTGGAAACATATCACAAGTTCGACAACTCGTTGGTATGAGAGGACTAATGTCTGATCCAAGTGGTGAAATATTAAAATTGCCAATTAAAAAAAATTTTAGAGAAGGCCTAACGATTACAGATTATTTAATGTCTGGATATGGAGCAAGAAAAGGTATTGTGGATACTGCATTAAAAACCGCAAATTCGGGATATTTAACTCGACGTTTAATTGATGTTTCTCAGGATATAATAATACGTGAAAAAGATTGTAAAACTTCACATTCTTGTTTATTAATCAATCTTGAGAAAAATAAAAAATCTATTTTTAAAAATCTATTAGGAAGAGTACTAAGTAAATCTGTATACCATCCAAAAACTAATGAACTAATTGGAAAGTCAAATCAACAAATTACTCCAAAATTGATAAAAGTCTTTAAAAATTTAAACATTGCTAAATTTTACATTCGTTCACCTTTGACATGTAGTCTTTATCGTTCAATTTGTCAAAAATGTTATGGGTGGGATTTAGCAAATGAAAATCTGGTTGATATAGGAGAAGCTATTGGTATTATTGCTGGTCAATCAATAGGTGAACCAGGTACACAATTAACTATGCGAACATTTCATACAGGGGGTATTTTTACCTCAGAACTACGACAACAAATTATAAGTTCTAGTGATGGTATAGCCAAATTTTCAAAGAATTTAAAATTTTTGATATTGAGAACGAACCGTGGTGACAATGTATTATTAATAAAAAATTCGGGATCATTAATTATTGTTCCTAAAATAAAAAATAAACAAGTAGAACGAATCGATTTACTTCCTAATACAATTGTGTTTGTTAAAAACAATCAATATATAAAAATTGGTACGGTAATTGGTGAGGTAGACAATATAGAAAAACAAGTTCGAACGGAAATTAAACCTATTGTAACGAGTATGTCAGGTGAAATTATAGTACCCACGATAAAGAACAAAGACAATTTTATTAACAAGAATAGATTGTTATGGCTTTTATCAGGAAATGTTTATTATGCCCCTACAAAATCGTTCATAAATTTTTATAATGATCATAAAATTAATAAAAATAGTTATATTTTTAGGACAAAATTAATTAACCAGTGTCCTGGTGTTGTAAACTTTTTAAATTCCGAAAAAGATATATTTAATTCTATAATTGAAATTGAAACTAATAACTATAAGTTTTCAAATTCTAATATTCAAGAATTAACTATGAATCAAATTTATAAAAGGTTTATTTTAACTTGTGAAACCTTTCAATATTTAATTAATCTGAAAAAAGTAGATTCTAATTTATATCTTGATAATCAATTTACTAACAATTTTGCAATTTTATTAACAAATAAATTTAAAACTAAAACTGGAGGAATTCTTTTTTATAACTTTAAAGTTCATCAAAAATCATTCTTAAGAAACAATATAATTTCTTATTTCAAAAATTATCAGAACATATTACTAAATCTACAAAATTTAGATGATCAGTTACCTAAAGATGAAAATAACCATGAAAATTATAGTCTACTTTTTTCTAATTTATACGATGCAAATTTACAGTTTATTAAAAAAAGTAAACGAATTCCGTTAAAAATTAATTTAAGTACAATAATTTGGGTAGCTGAAGAAACTTATAAATTAAAATGTAATAAAAATTTACTATTAGTTGAAAATGAAACATTTATTTCTGAAAATTTCGAACTAGTTCCAGGACTTTTTTCAAAAACTTCTGGTGTTGTAACAATTTTAGAACGTAATAATATTGTTTACGAAATAATAATAAAATGTGGATTAGTTTATGAAGGAAAGGATTTTAAACAGTTTTTAAATAAAGTTTATTATCCAGGTGAAATGTTATTTAAAAATATAAAAATTACTAAACCTTCACTATGTCAAACAATTGGAGAAAAGTCAAATAGTCAATTATTAATTCGTCCAATATGTCTTTATGAAACTCCAAAATTAAAAGTTATTCAATCATTATTTAATAAAAATTCTGAAATTTCATCAATATTAGATTTAAAAATTACAAATAATTATTTTTATAAATCCACGCAAAAAATTAAAAGCGCTAACAATATTAATTTATTTGGAACAGCACTAGATTTAAACATTATTCATTCATTACAAAATAAAACAAAAATTAAATTTATTAAAAATAAAAAAATTGAATTTTTAGTAACTGAAAATATTTACTTACCACATTATCTTCAAGCATACTTAAAATATGTAAATATTGACATTTGTAAATTAATTGAAAAAAATCAATTTATTGATTCTTACACTACTTTTGCTTATTTTGAGACAATTATTTCAAAATCTCTAGAAATTGTTAAAATAAAAGTCAAAAGCAATAAAAATAAAGAAATTTTATTAATTTCAAATGATGATTGCTTAGTAATGAAAAAGCAAAAAAATCAAAAGAAAGCGGTTAATGATTTATTTATTACTCCTGATTATACTCATCAAATAGGTAGAATTATAAATGATAATGGTAAGGTTTTAACAATTCAAAAAGGTCGTCCTTATTTTTTCCCAAATTGTGAAGTTAATAATTTTAATAGTAATCTAAACTCAAGTTTATGTTATAAGATATTATTATCTAAGTATTTGCCATTTTCTAATAAATTTGAAATAAACCATTCAATCTTTTTAAATTATCACGATATAACTAAAAAAACTTTGAAAACGTATGTTAATTTATCTAGTAAAAAATTGTTAAATGGTAACTTTTTTAAAAGAACATTTAAAATAGAATCATCTAAAATGTTTATTAAAAAATATGGCAAATTATATAGTTCTACAATTCCATTTTTTGTGCAAAATTTTTTATTAACTAATCAAAAATACACTAATAAAAGCTTTTTAAACCAGTTAACTAATAAATATAATAAAAATGAACTGCATACTAAAACTGGAATTCATTATTCTATGTTTTTAAAAAATTCAGAAGTTATTTCTAATAAAGATCAAAAAAACAACACGTTAAAAAATAATTTATTACGTGTTAAATTCTGTGGTTATCCATTTTCAAAATTTTTTGGAATACACGCAATAACTGAAGACTATTTTCAACAAGAAATGAATAGTGTTTTTTGTGAACATGGTCAATTTGTACCACAAGGACAAATTATTGGTTTGTTAAATCTTGAAAAAGAAATTACCGGTGATATAGTTCAAGGTTTACCAAGAATTGAAGAATTACTAGAAGCTCGTAAAAAGAAGCAAATTAGTAAAAATGTTTCAACTAATCAAAAGAAATGTCTTGTAGTTCAAAAGACAAGTCTTGATCATAATTTGGATTTTAAAAAACTTGGAAGCACAATAAAAGAAACTGAAAAAGTTAATCCTCATAATTTATTAAAAGTTTACTTTAACTATTATGGATCGACTAAAAATTTTTTCTGTGATAGAAAACAAATCCTAAAATCACATAGATTATTAGATAACTATGAAGCAAGCTATAAAAGTTTTAAAAAAGTTCAATCATTAATTTTAAACTCTGTTCAATCTGTTTATAACTCTCAAGGTGTAAACATTGCTGATAAACATCTTGAAGTAATTATTAAACAAATGACTACAAAAGTTTTAATTACTCACGAGGGTGATACGCCTTTATTACCACGTGAAGTAATCGATTTATATCATATTAATTATATTAATAATATTATTAAACAAAATAATAAACAAATTGCTTTTTATGTTCCACTATTACTAGGAATTACAAAAGCCGCATTAAATAATCCAAGCTTTATTTCTGCCGCAAGTTTCCAAGAAACAACTAATGTTTTAACAAAAGCAGCCATAGAAGGTAGAGTAGATTGGTTAAGAGGTTTAAAAGAAAATATTATTATTGGTCATTTAATACCTGCTGGAACTGGATATAAAAATTATAAATACTCTTTTGATAAAAAATCAGCATTTGTTTCAAATATCAAAAATAAAACTTCTATATTAGAAAATACTCAAATTAAAAAATAGACATAAACTTCTATAATTTGCTAATATCGAAAAATAAAAATTTACAAAAACTAAAAGGAGGATAGTTTTTTATGGCTGAAATTACTTTAGCCCAACTATTAAAAGCTGGTGTTCATTTTGGACATAAAGCTTATCGATGGAATCCAAAAATGTTTCCATATATATATACAGAACGTAATAAAATTCATATTCTGGATTTAGTTCAATCATCTCAACTTTTAAAGAAAGCAAATTCTTATGTCAATACAGCAGCCCGAAACGATAAAATTTTCTTATTTGTTGGTACAAAACGACAAGCTAGTACAGTGGTTGCTCAAGAAGCTAAAAGATGTGATTCTTTTTATATAAATCATCGTTGGTTAGGTGGAATGTTGACTAATTGGGTAACATTAAAAAATCGCATAAAACGCTTGAAAGTATTGGAGAAAGAAGAAGCAAATCAAACTTTTAGTAAATTGACAAAAAAAGAAGCTTCTTTACGGCGTAAAGAGTTAGAAAAATTACGTAAGCATTTAAACGGCATAAAAGATATGCCACAGGTACCGGATGTTGTGATTATTATTGATCAAAAACGTGAAATAACAGCTGTGCGTGAATGTCGTAAATTAGGAATTCCAATTATTTCAATCCTAGATACAAATTGTGATCCTGATTTAGTTGATATTCCAATTCCTGGAAATGATGATGCCGTACGATCAATCAAGTTAATTTTAAAATCATTGGCAGATAGTATAATTTTAGGAAAAGGCAAATGAATATTTTAATTTATAAACCATAGAAAAACTTTTTCTATGGTTTATAAATTAAAATATTCATTGGTAGAATAAATATTGATAAATTAACTATAATAATTTATACTAAATTTATAATTTTTAAAAGTTCGCGGAGTAGAGCAGTCTGGTAGCTCGTTGGGCTCATAACCCGAAGGTCAATGGTTCAAATCCATTCTCCGCTAAAAACTTCCAATTTAACGCTAAAAAAATATTTTTTTTATTAAAATTATATATTGAACGTTAAATATTATTGAGGTTTTACGTATGACATTAAATTCAG
>Ga0163111_10002101_pt1 | contig 12525 bp, 3 predicted proteins | sample CRUFie1St18metaG_FD_109645 | JGI IMG/M metagenome (GOLD analysis project Ga0163111, IMG submission 109645) | Marine microbial communities from the Costa Rica Dome - CRUD Field 142mm St18 metaG | ecosystem: Environmental > Aquatic > Marine > Oceanic > Photic zone | place: Costa Rica: the Eastern... | reverse complement strand
CATCTACGTCAGAATATCGTTATTATTATTATTATTATTGAAGAAGAAGAAGAAGAAGAAGAAGAGAGAAAGTTGCGTGCGTGCGGCGAGTTCGCTTAAAAACAGCGCGCTCGTTACGCCACGCACGTTATTTATTATCATCAAACCATATTACATAAATCGAGAAAAAAAGAGAGAAAGAGGGGACAAAACAGTGAAAGGAAGACAGAAGAGAAAGTCACCGATGCGTTGCGAGACCAAGGCAAAAGGAGAGGGAGCGTGGGCGTACGGACGGACGGGTTGTGTATTTTTTTATAAGTATAGAGCTTTTGGATAGTTTTGTTGTGAACGAAAGAAAAATCGACATAAAAAAAGAAGAGATTTGTAGTGCATCTCGCGCGTTGACGGCACGCACACCGCCAATGTTCTTCTCCGTCTTTCGCGGCTCCGCATCGGGGGCGCTTTGTTCGAGCGTTCCCTCCCGTTTTTCTTCCCCGAACTCGAGAAAAGCACGCTCCGCGCGTCCACTCGGCGCGACACCTGGAAACACGAATTTCGATCCATCCGACCCATTGACGTGGAACGAACCGGCAGGGAACGACGACGATTCCGTCTTCATGCAAGCGAGCGACATCGTCGCGAACGTGGAAGACGTTCAAATGCTTTCGGACGCGGATTTAGCGAAGATTGTCGGCATGGAAGGCGCTTCGGTGCCGCAAATGGTCGGGGATAGGATAAATGAAGGGAAGAGTTTGGATTTTGAGGAGGAAGATACTGTGAATCGAGCGGTTTCAACCACAGCGGAAGGCATCAAAGAAGGGATGGAATTGTACAAACAAAAAGAGTTTCAAGAAGCCGAGGCGACGTTTCGAGCGGCTTTGACGTTACCGGGCACTGGTCCTGTTCGGTTTCGTAAGGGGAAAGTCGCGCCGGCTGGGCCGTCGGCCGGGTTCCAGGAGAGAGAAAGTTCGCAAGCGGAGATTTTTGCCGTGCACTATAATCGAGCGTGTTGTTTCGCGCAAATGGGTGAAGTGGACGACGGCTTGGAGTGTTTGAATTTAGCTATTGAAAACGGCTTCGATGACTTCAAATATTTACGCAGCGACGCGGACGTGGCCGCGTTGAGAAAAGACTCGAGATTTGAAAAGATGATGGATAAATACGAGCCGAAAGGCGTCGTCGGCGCTTTGAACGAGTTGATGAAAGGGAACGGAGGGATGGAAAATCCGGGAGGAGTGGTTGGAATGTTCATGGATAAAATGAAAGAGATGAGGAAGTGAGTCTTCTAAAAGGTAGTATTAGGCGACAACGCGGTGTAACATAGCAGAGAGTACGTACTACGTCGAGAGCGTAAAGGACACACACACCCTAAAAACGCTAAACAAGCTTTTGTGTCTTCCTCTTTTTTTCCCCACACATCCTTCACCAGCGTTTCTGCTTCCACGCCCACCGACAGCACTCGCTCGAAGGAAGCGAGAGAGGGAGACACACAGGGAGCGTTGCCGGTGCTGGGGAGACGATCCTGTCGCGATGGCGACGACGGAAACGAAGACCAATCGAGCGGCGCTGTCGAACCCGATGGCGACGTGCGTTGGGGGGGATGCGAAAAAGCAGTTTTGTTCACTCCAAGGGCAAGGCGCGTTAGTCACCGGCGCGTCCGCTGGGATTGGATCGGCCATCGTCGAACGGTTGGCGGAGTGTGGTGTGAATGTCTGCGTGGTCGCGCGACGCGTAGAAAAGCTGAAGGAGTTGAAGAATAAATTGGAAACGATGTATCCAGACGTGGAGATTTTTCCTCTGCGGTTGGACGTGGGTCAGTTAACGAGCGAGGAGATATTAAAGTTACCGGAAAAGATTCCATTCCAGGTGGATATTTTAGTCAATAACGCTGGGCTGGCGCTAGGGACGGAATCGGTGGATACGAATTCAATTGCGGATGCCATGACGGTGGTGAACACGAATATCATGGGCGTCGTCGCGTTTACGAGAGCGTTTGCGAGTGGGATGAGAGAAAGAGATAGAGGACATATATTGAACATTTCGAGCATTGCGGGACACGAGGCGTATATTGGTGGAAGTATCTACTGTGCGACGAAGCACGCCGTGGATGCGTTCACGCGGTCAGCGAGACATGACTTGAGAAATTCGAAAGTGAGAGTGTCGAGCATCAGCCCCGGAGCGGTGAGGACGGATTTTACCATGACGAGGTTTAAGGGAGATGCAGAGGCAGAGGCGTCTTTGTACAGAGGGTTTGATCCAATGATTGCAGAAGACGTGGCGGATCAGGTTATTTACGCGTTGAGTCGACCGATGCGGACGCAAGTGTGCGATATTATTTCAATGGCGAACGCGCAATCAGCGGCGAGAGATATCCATCGAAGCGAATGAAATATACTTGTTAATATAGAAAGCATCTTCTTTTACCACATGTTAGATAGTCGTTTATTTATTTACATACTGTACAGTACAACAAGGTCATCTACATAAGTAATAAAAGTGCTACTATAACTACTACTAAAACACATGAATTACGTATGACCACATCAATTCGCGTTTAAAATTCTGCAGTGACGTTTACATTTTCGCTACGTAAAAACTTGGCGGTTAAGAGCACCGCGAGTACCATTCCGACGAAGATTTTGACGTGTTCGCTCGTGACTACAAAAATGTTCGTCTGAGAAGAAGAAATGTGTTGTTGATTCGCGACGTATGCCGTCGCCGCTTTTGTACCGGGAGGTGGACGAGGAGAGGTTGGGTTTGTGACTGCGCTCCCGACTGCATCTTCGTGAGTTTGATGCAATCCCTCCATCGCGCGAGAAACACAAGATTTTTCAAGCTTCAATTTTTCGAGTTTTCTCTTGGCGTCCAAGAAATCCTCGTTCGCCTGCACTGCTTCTCTCGTCTTTTGCTCAAGTTTATCGTTCGCTTGACGCATCGCGCGTTTTAAATCGGATTGCAACACGTCTCTTTCTCTCTCTGCAATCGCGCGCGAGTGCACTTCCACGCGCAGTCTTTCGACAACTTGGGCGACGGCATTTTTTGCGTTCGCCTTTCCGCGTTCGAGTTCGCGACGCGCGCGGTCACGGTCGCGGCGTAACCGTTCTACATCAACTTTCAACGCGTCTATTTTCATCTCGTACCTCTGTTTCTCGAGGGCCGAGGCGAGGTCATTCGCTTGTGCATGATGCGGACCGCCACCAAAATGATACTCGCTGCGCGAAGCTGTCGGGTGGAAACTCGAGCGTCCACCGGGCGAGGACGGCGCTATTGACTCCGGTCCGCCACTGCCGCCAGTCTGTCGCGAAACGCCCGCTTGAGATGCAACCGCCCACGCTTCCGATGCGGCAACTCGAGCAGCTTCTGCCTCGGAGCGAAGTTGCTGCAATTCAATTTCGAGATTCTGCGCTCGAGATTCCGCAGCTTGAAGACGTTGTTGCTCAAGCCAACGCACTCGGCGAATTTCGGCGTCTTTCTCATCCTCAGTTTGCGCGTCGTCATCATACTTGTTCGGAACTGGAGCACTTGAGTTACCATGTTGTTCTTTTTGCAGCTTACTCGTCGTCTCGATGTCGATTTTCAATTCCGAAATCTTCATTTCGGCTTCATTCACGGCTGACTTCAAGCGTTCAACCTCTTCCAAGGCTGTGACGTACTCTTTGTTTCTGCGCTTTATTTCCGTTTCCAATTGCGCGACTCTCTCTCGAGAGTCTTTGAGCTTTTCATTAGCGTCCGCCAAATCTCGTTTGGACGCGCCTAACTCCATCTCCAGAGCGTCTGTTCTGTTCAAAGATTCCTCTCTCGCAGAATCCGCCGTCGATAAACGCGTCGGCGAATCCTGCTCTTCCGCTTCGAGCAGCTTCGCTTCGAGTTCTTTCGATCTTGAATTTGCAAAATCTAAACTCGCTTTGAGCTGCGTGAGACTCTGCTTAGCCTCTTGTACTCTCGTCTCGGCGTCTTCCACGTGTTTCTCCGATTCAGCCAGTAACACCTCCGTTTCTTTCAACCGCACGCTCGCTTCGTCTCGCTCAATTGTAATCTCCTCAATAGTTTTTTCCGCCACTTTCAAGGTAATTTTCATCTCATCGTTCCTGCGCTTCGCGTCTTTTGCATGTGCGCGTTCGCGCTCAATAGCCAACTCCTCCGCTTTCACTTTTGCTTCGACTTCACCGAGCTTTTTCGTTTCTTCTTCGAGCAAAGTTTCATATTCGACGAGTTTCTCAGTCGCTTCGCGGAGTTCGTCTTTCAAACTCGCCGTGCGCTTCTTTTCGTGATTTAAGGCGTCTTTCATGCGAGCTTCTCTCGATTCTGCATCTTCGAAATCTCGTAAAGTTCGTTCTCTCTTCGCCTCGGCGTTGCGTTTTTCGCGCTCTACCTCTCGACTTCGAGTTTCAACCTCTTCGAGCGTCTCACGAAGCATAGAAACTTGGTCTTGGAATCCTTTTCCTTTGGAGACGGCTTTTGTAAACTTTTCCTTTGCATCCGCGAGCTGCATTTTGGCGCGACTGGCAGATTCCAAGGCATTTTCGGTCTCATTTTTCGAATCGAGAAGTTCGCGCTGGAGCGTCTTCGCCTGGAGTTCGAGCTGCTCAATCTCTTGTCGATATCTTGATTCCATGGACGTTTCCTTTGAATTTACACTTTTAATGGCATCTTCAAGCCGTTTTTGAACGGTTTCAAGCTCTGAGCGTAACATGTGTGCGTCGTTGTCAGCTTTCTGCCATCGGTCTTTATATTGGCGAAGAGATGCTTGGCTCTCCTTCATCTCTTCTTTCCACTTTTCCCGCGCCTCTTCAAGGTTCTTTTCGAGGTTGCGCGCGGCAGATTCCAGTTCTAGCCGTTCTTTTCTCCCCTCTTCTTCAACTTCGCGCAATCGTTCATTCGCACGTATATATTCGGCTTCTAAGTTTGCAATTTTTTCTTTTTGCTCCCCGTCGAGCTTACGCAACGCCGCATTCTCCTCCTCGGCAACTGCCACAACCTCAGGGTCTGGTTTCGTTTCCAAATCATGTTTTAAACGCCTTTCACGTTCTTGCATCTTTGCCACCTCCGTCTCCAGTTTCGTTTCCGCATTTTTTCGCGCCACCAGAGCATTGGTAACTTCTACGTTTGCAGTTTCGTTCGCTCGGAGCGCGTCGCCAAGCGCTTCTTTCAAAGCATTCGTCTCCGATTCTCGATCAACGTTAGCCTTTTCGAGTTTTGTTTGCATGTTCTCCGTCGTATCTTTCAATGCCTCCTCAAGCAGCGTGAGTTTTTCTTCCAAAGTTGACTTTTCCACCTCGACAGATTCTAAACGTGCGCTTGTTTTCGCTTCAAACTCGAGTCGCAACGCCTTTTCTCGTTCAGCAAAAGACGCTTCCAATTCGCTCTTTGTGGTATTTGTTTGTAAACTCGTACTTTCAACGTCTCTTTTCAACGCTTCGATAGTTTTCGTCGCGTCAAACAGGGTTCCTTTCAATCGAGAAACCTCCGCGCTGAGCGTTTCATTGCGTGCGGCAATTTGATCGTACGCCTCTTTCGAATCTTTTTCAAATCGCGCTCCGTCGCGTTTCAGACTCTCGATTTCATCTTCGAGCGAAGCAATCGTGTTCGCTTGTTCATTATTATGCGTTTCTTCTTCTTTGGTGTTTTTCTTGTACTCTTTCAAAAGGCGTTCGTTAAGTTGTCGTAACGAATCTGCTTCAAGCTTACTCTTCGAGTGCTCGCTTTCCAGAGCTTCGAGTCGAGCAATCGTTTCCTGTCGTTCTTTTTCCAACATCGCGTTAGACTGCACCAACTCCTCTCGCTGTTTCGCAATGAGCTCTTCTCTCTCTCGAGTCGTGACTTCAAACCGTGCTTTCGATTCCTTCTCCATTGCATCCAAAGCTGTAGATTTCTCTTGCTCGAACTCGCTTCGCAACTGCGCTTTTTTCTCTTCAAACAACGCGCCCTGCTGTGCCTCCAATTCCTGCTTACTTTTCTCTACATCTGCAAGTTTTGCAATCTGTTCGGTAATGCGTTTGCGTAAGGTTTCGTTCGCACTTTCGCTTTCTTTATACCTTTGCGCTTGATCCTCGTACGCTTTCGCATATGATTCCAACTGCACGTTCGCCGATTCCAACTCCATTCTCAAGACCTCTGACTTTTTCAACCGTCTCCCCGATTTCGTCGCCGAACTCGGTTGCGACGATTGCGAGTTATATCCACTGGCATCTGCAGAGACGACTATGCCACTCAGATCTGTCGCCGACTCGCGTCTGCTGACCGACGCGGACCTGGAGTGCACTCCTCCCAAATTTGAGAGACTCTGGTAAGAGCCTTGCAACGAATTACTGCCACTCGTGTTCGCCGCAAAGTTCGGATGGACATGTAAATTCGCTAAACTTCCCGACCCACCAGATGAATTCGAAACGTTTGACATGACTCTGGGCAAATCCGCTCTCGATGTCGACCTGGACGCTACTGACATGCTCCTACCTTCGACGTCGATTTCAGACGCGTCTCTGCTGTCTTCCTCTTCCTCAAACGCCGTCGCGGCATCCCAGGCGAAAATATTCTTATCGCCAGAAGAGAACAACTGTAACATTCTCTCGTCGTACGATAACGCCCAAACTTTCTCGCCGACGTGCGCGTCCAACTGAGCTACGAACAAGCGCGAATCCGGGTCCCAGATTTTCACGGATCCGTCGTACCCAGCCGAGGCTAATTTTCCGCTACCGCACTCTTGCAAAGCGCAACACCCTCCATCGTGTGCGACGTAACTACTACTACTATTTATTGCACCAGAGCCATCTAAGCCCAAAGGTGAAGACGACGCCACATCCGAACCGACAATATTCGTCGCCGTCCCTCGATCTACATTCCACGCGAAAATTTTCCCATCTTTCCCGGCGCTAAACACGTGCTCATTATTGTTCGTAAACGTCGCCACCGCCCTCACCGTATCTTGATGCCCTCCTCTCAAGTCTTTCATCTTCTGTCCATTTTGCGTCGAATAGACTCTCAAAACGCCATCCCCACACCCGACCACGAGCATGCTCTCGTCCCGAAAAAACGTCATGCAATTCACCGCACTTCCACCATTCGAGTTCAACGTAAACTGTATCCGATCCGCTCGTACGTTCCAACATTGAACGGTCCCGTCCCAACTCCCAGAGCACAACAAACTCCCACTTATAGTGGAAACTACGGAACTTATTGGTTTCCTGTGCCCAGTTAACACCGCAACCGCTTGTGCTAAACTCGTATCCCACACTCGTACCGTCCCATCCCAACTTCCACTGGCGACATAATCATCCTCGAACGCGCACAAGGACGACACCGCTTCTTCGTGTCCGCGTAATTGCTGCACTAATTGCGCGGTGTACGGGTCCCATACATTGATTTCTCCGTTCGCGGAACCCGTCAACAGTAATCCTCGCCAAGACAGTAACGCGTAGATGGAGTTCGTGTTTGATGTTTGTCTCGGGTACGACATGGGAAGTGGGCGGATTTTGTTCTGATTTTTAGGCCGGATAGAGCCTTGGCGGAAGAGAGAGAACATGACGTGTTATATCCGTCGAGCGCGCTCTTTAGTGCATCTTCCTCTTTGTCTTTGTCGTTGTCGTCGTCGTTCGCGCGCGTATCTGCGTCATGGCGTGTTTGTGATGCGCGTGCACTCAAAATGTAGTTGTAACGTTGGAAAAGTTCCTCTTCCTCCTCCTCCTCTAAACGGATAATTCAAAGGCGAGAATATCGCGAGAAAAAAAATGTCTCTGATAGTACTACAATGCTCTCTAAAATCTAACTAACATACAGTCTAGTCTACTTCAACGTCCTGGGTTTCTTCAATAACATCGCCAGCCGTTGGATTTCTTTTCTCTGCACAACATCATCGTTGACGTATTTCAAAGCGGTTCGCTTCAATTTTTTCTCCGTTTCTTTCCTTGTGTCGTTGAGTGCGCAACTGAAAATTTCGCCTTGCGGCTGGAATCGGAAATATTCGTCTTTTTCAGCGTCTAGAACGTGTCTGATAGTCGCGTCAACTTGAACGACGTCACAAGTGGCGTTGACGATGTTGGTGACCCAGGATGCGCCGTAAGTGGCGGGAACATCACGGGCGATAGGATAGCCCGTGCCCACGGAACAGAGAATGAGAGGTCGTTTCGGGTTGAAGATGCGTTTGGCTTCGAACACAGCAGCAGCAGCAGGGTTGTTGCACGAGATGGCGCCATCGATGAACCGAAGTTGAGCTCGGGAGCTTTCGAGTGGTGAGAGTTTATTCAAGCTGTCGCCGTGAAGTTGGCCTCGTTTGGCTTTGGCTTTGGCTTTTTCCGTGTCGGCGTCGAGGTCGTCATAGTTGAGGTCGTTGTCGTTTAGCATGTCGCTTGGACCCAAACTAGAAGAAGATGGGGATTTATGCTGGATCTCGGCGGAGGAGGTGGATGTAGCGGCAATAGCTGCGGCCGCTGTAGCTGCAGAAGATGTCGAGGAAGAAGAAACAGAGCTCAGTTTCTCGCTCATCTCGACACTTCCATATCCGAGTTCTTTTTCGCAAATCAGTTCTTCCATGTACCACGGCGCCGCTGTTGTCGCGCGTAGTGCCGCAGTTATGCCAATTCTGCAATCACCGGCGTAATCCAATTCCGACTTTTTCTTCAATATGCCTGAGGTGGATGCGTCAACCACGGCTGATGGCGAATGATTTTCGCGGCGATAGGATCGGTGCATGTACAATGAACTCGGGTTTCTCGAAACTAACGAGGATACCAAAACGACTCTCGGTGAAGGTACAGCAGAACGAAACCACCTTTGATGCGCGCCGATGGAAAACATTTCTTCGTCTGCATCGTCGCCGAGGACGTTACGCAACACATTTTCGAACGACTTTGCAGCCACGTGACCGGGACCTTTAGTCAACAAAGAGACGTACGAATCTGGTTTGAAGACCTCTTGCGCCATTTGTTCGTATAAAGAATCGAGTTCCTCGACAGTCATTCGCAAAAGACCTGCGCCTAAAGCAATAATACCACCAGTGGAAGTACCTACAATTAAATCGAACACTTCACCGATGCACCATGCGCCAGTGGCTTCCAAGATGCGCTTGAGAATGGCAACTGTGACGTATCCTCTCATTCCTCCGCCATCCATGCAAAGTACCCGCACCGGCGTGGTTTCCGATTCGTCTAAATCGTACGCTTCAGCGCGAATGCCTAAATCTTCCGAGCCTAACGCGTTGACGATACGTTGGGCGACGCGCCATTTGCGAAACTTTCTCGCGGATTGCGGATCAAACATGTCCATAGACGACACGCGGGAATCCCCTTTTGACGAGAGAGGGTTGTTCCACGGATTATAACAACGACCGTCGACGACACCGCCCTCCGGCGGGATCTTCGTACTTAATGCAAGTTCTTCGCGCGTGCCACGGTCTTTCAATGCTAAAAGAAGTACGTTGCGTAACCTGCGGGCTACTTGATTCGTGCTCCCGTCTTCGCACTCATCCAAAGAGGGGACGTCGATGCGAATCACGCAGTCTTCGCCAAAGAGTTGATGACGTCGACGGCTTTCTGCTTTTGCACCATCATGGCTTCGCGCGAAGTCGTCTTCGGGAATGACAAATACTGGAATGTGCAGCTCCGCGGTTTCAAAGTTTGGATTCGCGATGAGGGGTTGAAATAATTCCCGCGTACCGTCCTCGCCCGTGCTTTTCGGCCACACGAAAAAGACTGCTTTCACGCCTGCGTTTTGAAGTAACCATGTCAATCGCGGCGCTTGTCGCAAGAATTCACAAAACGAACCCCAATCGTTGTGCTTCGCTTTGACGGCAATCACTGAATCTTTATACCAAGTGGACATTTTAACCTCTTCATCGTCGTTCATTTCGCTCAACAAGTGTTCACCGGTGACGTCTTGCCAGTCGCGTTCGGAATCAGAAGAATCTTCGGCGATAGGCGAAGCTTGCTTGGCGAGTGGCGTCGGTATTCTGGCATCTATTTCTCCGTGCCATCCAGAATCTAATCTCGAAAGTGCTTTCGATTCGAGAGGCGATAAGGGTGCAGACCCGTTTCCTGTTGCACTCTTCGTCTTACTAGGTAATTGAACCAAACCATCGAACTTCTTATCCGTCGGTTTTTCCAGCTCGATGACTCGAAAAGGCGCGGCAAAGATACCATCATGAACCGGCAACGCTGGAAATTTTGCTCGTATGCAACTCATCTCGAAGAGCTCTGTGCTTTCTGCAAAGCTCAAATTTCGTCTACGATGTTTCGATTTCGGGTCTGTCTCTGCGGCAAGTTTCTTGGACATAAACGAGGAGGAAGTCGAGGCGATGATTACTTTACAAGTTTTCAAGTCATTCGCCGCAAGCCATTCTACAACACGTTCGAGTTTTAGAAGCGGCGTTGTGTCCAAATCCGCACCTAAGTACCCGTTCCATGAAGCTAGAAATGAACGCAAGATTGCTTCGAGCGCGTCCCGACGAATCGCTTCGGCTAAATGCGCACCGTTATCTCGCAAACAAAACGCCGAAAGAGTTCTGATGCATGTTCTTGCATCTTCTTGATGTGTAGCAACCCTTAATTTTCCATCAACGTCGATTAAATGTAAAATCCGATCGCGAAGGTACTCAATCGCATCAGCTGCGATGAACTCACACGTGAGCTTCGTGGAATGCTCACTCTCGCGTTTTCTCGATATTTCTCGCATCCAGTGCTCCATTCGAAGTGTAACTTGACTCGCCGCATCGTTCGATTCGCTCTCTTTCAACGCGTCCCACTGAAAACGACGCATGCGTTGTCGTGCGAAATGAATTAGCGTTTTAAATAATGGCGTCGCCGATATGCTTGAGTGCGAATATTCGCCGCCAAAACCGAGCTGTGCAGATTGTACCAAGTAATTTGGTTGAATCTTGACAAACTCAGGCTCTCCACATGCGCGAGTACTTTTCCCTGTTTTCCTTTCTTCATCTTCAGCCGCAGCAAAGAGACAAGGCTCTATCGCTTCAACGACTGCGCGAAGCTTAAGCGACTCAAGGCGTTCAGTTTCTATTTTTTTATGGCTTTGCTCTCGATTCCGTTTTTCTACCACTGTTTTTTCTTCTTCTCCGTTTAAATCTGCGTTAAGCTCGAAAAGAATGCGGTCGATGTCGTCTTCGACTTTATTGATTTCTTCATATGATTGTCTTTTGTCTGCCTCGTCGTCATTTACCTTATCCTCTTCCTCCTTCTTTTCCGCGGCCCATGCACCACACATCTCCCACGGTTGCAAACTTTTATCATCCGCATTCGATTGGCCACTCGAGGACGCCGGACTCGGAGATACTGGACTCGTCGCCGCGCCCAGAAGTTCTGTGCTTTCAATCCCGCTGAAAAATACTTTCCCACCGTCACAAATATTCCCAAGCTTCCTCATCATCGGAAACCATCCGTCTGGACTCGTAAATGCGAATCGAATCTTTATCGATGCTTTTTTATCTTTGCCTTTATTGATTGCAGCGTCGATGAAGCGAGAAGTAAAAACGTTTGGCTCGTTACTGTTCTCGCACATAGCCGCCATACAAAGTGCAGATGCGTTTTTCGGATCTCCCGCAATGGCGTCCGAAATAGCTCGCGAGGCCTGTGAGACGTAGCCACCGAACCGATGGACGAAAATCTCCCGCAACGCATCCGATATTCCAGATTCCGCCGCCTTCGATGCCCAGTTCCCGCACGTGGTAACAATAACCAATCGCGCACCTAATATACGCTGCCCATCTCGAGACTTTGCAAAGGCGCCATCAGAAGGTGAAAACGCCAACTTCAACGCTTCGCAGGCTGCCCTCGATGCATTTGAATCCGTTCGTTTCGAGCCAATTGTATCGAAGGTAACGTCGTGCTCGATGGCACCATCGGATAAAAGAAACACGAGCACGTTCACTCCACGTTCTTTTTGCCACGTAGACGCGAAAGACGTCGTCGCTATCGACGATCCAACATCTGTGTTTTGACGTTTCGGCACCCAATCTTGTCGTCTATCGAATTTGGACGCCTCGTCTTTACCTGGCGCCGGCGGTTTTTGCAAATCTATTTTTTGCATCTTTTCCTGAATAACCGACCCGGAAGTTCCGCGTTTCGGTGCGTACTTTGCATCACCAACTATGACTTCTCTTGCGTCCTTCGTGCAACTCGCTGAAACTTCCAACCCGTTTGCGCTCACCCACACTCGCCTGGTCGTCATCGCCGGTTCGGAATTCTCGTCATTGTTATTATCCAAATTAAACGCAGCTAATGCGACGGCGTATCCGGACCGACTTGGTGGAAACGATATTACTTTTTCTCTACGGATCAATTCTTGCATATCGATTTCGTACATAATTCGCGACCCTTTCACAACCCACACAGAATGACCGGCTTTCGCCGCAAACACGAACGCGTCCGAAACAACGTCCGAAAGTTTTTCGTTATCTCTCAACGCCGGTTGCACGTCTAACGCGAGCTTCCATCCACTACCTTTACTACTATCATTACTACTACCATCCTTCCCATTCTCTCTTCCTTTACTACTGCTACTGCTACTCAACACGCTCTCGTACACCTTCGGTGGAAGCGACTT
>Ga0163111_10002098_pt1 | contig 12535 bp, 10 predicted proteins | sample CRUFie1St18metaG_FD_109645 | JGI IMG/M metagenome (GOLD analysis project Ga0163111, IMG submission 109645) | Marine microbial communities from the Costa Rica Dome - CRUD Field 142mm St18 metaG | ecosystem: Environmental > Aquatic > Marine > Oceanic > Photic zone | place: Costa Rica: the Eastern... | reverse complement strand
TTTCTTAACACCGAGGACCCCTGGTTTGTACAGAATCAGGTCAGCAGGCAAGATGGACAGGCACTGCAAAGCGGAGACATCGGAGACGACGGTCGTTCCTTTGTGGAAACGACAGTAGAGGGTCCAGGGGAACTTGAATTCTGGTGGAGAGTCTCATCGGAAGAAAACTATGACGAATTAGTATTTCGAGTGGATGGTGCTCAGGTCCAGAACATCAGCGGGGAAACGGATTGGGAGCTTGTCTCATATCGGGTTGCCGAGGGAAGTCACCGGTTGCGCTGGTCTTACGAAAAGGATGGTTCGATATCGAGTAACGATGATGCAGGTTACCTTGACGAAATCTTCTGGGCGGCGACTGATAGCGATGGTGATGGATTGCCTGATGATTGGGAGAGAGCAAATTTTGGGAGTCTTGCTGCCGGGGGCGGAGATGATCCGGATGGTGACTCAAGTGATAACAGATCAGAGTGGTCTGCTTCTACGGATCCCAACGATGCCACATCCTCTCTCCGAATCTTGCAGGTCACCAGAAATTTGGACGGAGGATCGGCGGTAATCTTTCAGAGTGTTCCTGGGAAGCAGTATGTCATCGAAGCGTCTGAAACGATGGAGGATTTCAAGGTGGTAACCTCTCCTGTTACGGCGGAAGGCGTCACGACCGATGTGTCGGTTCAATTGTATGTTCCTGGTTCGAGTGGAGAAGTGGTTTACGTGGGTCCTGACACCGCTGGGAGGGTGTTTATCCCCAATCAAAGCATCGGAGAATTATGGAAAGGAGGGGACGAGGACGCATTCGAAAATATCGGAGGTGATCAAGATTGGACCAATGTTACTCAGGGAATTGGCTACGATCAGAATCAGACAACGTATGACCCCTTCATAGGGACTGACTTGCAGGACCAGATGTATCGTGAGCGGGCGACTGCCTACCTAAGGCTTCCATTTGAGATTACGAATCCGGCGGCTATAACCAGCCTGAGCCTTGATGTTCGGTACGATGACGGCTTTGCCGCATGGATCAACGGTGTTCCGGTGGCACGAGGGAATACGAGGAATGGTGATCTGGACTGGAGTTCAACTGCTCCCTCCAGCCGTCCAGATAGTCAGGCAATTGAGTATGCTACCTTCGATTTAGGTGGATATGCCAATACTCTGAGGCCTGGAAGAAATATTCTAGCACTTCAGGGCCTGAATCGCTCCACGAGCAATCGTGATTTTCTTCTTCAGGTAAGAATGCGCGGGGACGAAAGCGAAATTCTTAGACCGTCCGGATATTACTTCCGAGTTCGAGTTGCTGAATAGGCGCGGTGGGGGAGCCAGAGGACGACGAAAACGCCCGCGCCTATAAAAGTCATCCAGAGGACTCGCAGGGGATAGCTCCCCAGTAGAGACACTGGTGTGGCTACGCCGGGCACGTCATTTCCGAGAAATCCATAATTCCACCCTGTGATTGCGTTGATAACGAAGAGGCAACCGACAAGTCCGACACTAAACGTCATGCTTTTTTGAAGGTCTCGAAACGTTGGACGGAATTGATCTCCTCGGAGGATAACGACGAGGGTGAAAAGGATAAAGCTGTGATAAAGCCAGAAAATCCAGAAGCCGGGGTCTTCAACTCCTTTATCAGTCGTCGGGGTGAGAAACGCCCAGAGGCATAATCCTGACCAGAAATACAGAAGTCCCTTGAAAAGACGGGCTTCTTTGAGGACTGCCGCGGCTCCGATAAAGTTGGCAAGGTTGCACAAGTGAAGGGGGAGGCTCTGAGAAAGGTCGAAGCGAGAAGGAGACAGCCAGTAGGCGGTGTTAAGCAGTCCGGCTACAAGAGATCCCCAGCCTATCAGCTTCCGCAGGGAAATTCGGTTTGCGTCAACCGTTGTCCTTTTCGTCACTACCGCAAGGCCAGCTGTTAGAATGGCAATTACGGAAAGGGTAATAAAGTGGGAGATGCTGCCGGTTTGGAAATTGGCGATCAACATGGTGGTAAGTCTTGGACGGGTGGAAGATTCATCGTAGACGCCGTAGCCTCCCGGATAGCAGCTCGTGCAAGCAACCGGGTAGAGTCAAGCGTGGGCAGGGGGGAAATCTGATCGTTAAGGATAAGCGGCAGTTCAGTGCATCCAAGGACAACAGCATCACAATTCTCTTCGGTCTCCATTCTCCGGATAATAGAGAGCAGATCCAGGCGGTCCTGCTCGATCACTCTGTTGAAAACGAGGCGGTCAAAAATCATAGAGTTGATATGAATCCTCTCCTCGAGGGTTGGTGTAATGGCCTGCAAACCCAGGGGAGAAAGCTGCTCATTGTAGACCGGACCCTCCATGAGATACTTGGTTCCAAGGATAGCAAGACGTTTGAAATGTTGTGACTCAGCCTCTCTCGCAACGGTCTCTGAGATATGCAGCCACGGTAACGTAGTTTGTAAGTCTCGATGACTTAATGCTTCATGCACGGTATTGTCAGGACAGATGATGAAGTCGGCGCCCGCCGCAACAAGGATATCGCAGGTCCTGCTGAGCAGCTGTGCGATCGCTGGCCAATTGCCCTGTTCTAGGAAGTGACAGTATTCTCCGAAGCTGAGTGAGTGCAGGATAATCTCAGGATGGTGATGCGCGCCGAGGATCTCGCTGCATTCTCCGGTAATGGTCTCGAAGCAGAGTGCAGCTCCCGGTCCGCTGCAGGCCGCGATGCCAATGGTTTTCACGCGCTGACCGGAATCCATGTAGCAGGAGATAATCCCGGATGAGCCATCTCATCCATTTGATTTTCAGGTTTCGCAGCGTCGGGTGCTGCCTTGTCCTCCTATTTGCTCAGGAGACGCAGCGGGTAGAGGGCTTTTCGTGATATGAGAGCTTTTAATACTATTTAAAAAGGGGAGAAACCGTGAGAAGGCGCAGTTTCGGAGAAGGCATTTTTGTTAAAAGGTGTGAACCATTTCATGGATATCTTCCTTTCAACGGAAAACTAGTGGAATTTCCCGCCGGATTGCGGGGAAAACTTGATAAAACCTTTGCCTTTTTTGGATTGCCTAACCATCTTCCGCGCCATGCATCCCGACGTGGTTAAATTGGTGGAATCTGGTCGCATTCCCCAATCTGTGGGGGATCGGCTTTCCCAGTTGGCGCCGGGAAGTTTTTGTCTTCACAAGGCGTGGGGTTCTGGAAAGGTAACAGATTGGGACCTTTTTGGCGGCAAGGTGACGATAGATTTCGAAAAGGAATCTGCCCGGGTCATGGGCTTGAAGCTGGCCTTGGAGAAGACCGAGCCCTTGGAGGCTGATGATTTCCGTGCCCAGAAGATCGATAAGATTGAGGAGCTTCGGGCCCTCGCCCAGAGCGATCCTGCCAGCGTGGTGGTCCAAACCCTCGAGGCTCACGGCGGTTCCATGAAGCCAGATCAGATCGATCGTGTGCTCTGTGGCAGTGTTGTTGCGGAGGAGGACTACAAGAAATGGTGGGATCGAGCCAAGAAGGCAATGAGAGAAACGCATCGCGTTGTCGTTCCGAGTAAAAGAAACGAGGAGCTCGTTCTTCGAGATACCGACTTAAGTCCGGTTGAAACGCTGATCGCAGATTTTGATCGGGCGAATAATCTCCGCGACAAGGCGAAAGTTCTTGATGATCTCAGGAAGCACGCGCGGGCATTGGAAAGTGACGGAGTAGCGGGAGATCTCCTTGCTAAGATTGAGGAAATCAGTCGTAAAGGTTTGAAGCTTCATCTCGGAGACTCTCTTGATCTTCTTGCTGGACGTGACGAACTCCTGGAGGCCTTGAAAGAGGTCAGCCTGCCAGATAATGCTCTTCGTCTGCATGACGTGCTCGCGAGTTCCAGCGGGTCTCTCGCTCCTGAGATGGCAGGTCTCCCAGCGGTAAGGCAACGCCGAATCTATGAGTCGTTCCCTGAAGCGTTTGGAGATGAGTGGGTAGAAAAAATTCTAGGGGTCTTCGACCGCGTCGGAACACGAGGAGTTGCTGAGATAGCCAAAATGTTTTCGGAACGGGATGAAATGTCCACGTTGTTAGATCACATACGGAGTGCACTATCACGTCACTCTCTTGGACCGGATGCCCTTGCATGGATCTGCCGTGAGAGAAAAAGAGCGGCAAAGGATGTGTTCAGTCATGAAGTAGGATCCGCCATTCTTTCAGTTATCGAACAGGATACTACTGATGAGGGGCCGCGCCGCACACTGAGATTGCAGAACTTCCTTATGGAGGATCGAGAGCTTGTCGCGGATCTGCTCGCCGGTGAGGAGATGAACGAGGTGCGAAACTTCTCACGGAAGCTCTTGCAGAGCCCCGCGTTTGCAGAGTTGGACCGGAAGTCTCTCATGGCTCGCGTGATCAAGGCGCATCCTGAGGCCCAGGAGCTTGTGACAGGTGATACTGGGCCCAAGAAAGAGACGTTAATTGTATCATGGGATAGCCTCGAGAGGCGGAAGGCCGAGTATGAGGATTTGGTGAACAAGCGTATTCCCGGAAACATCAAGGAAATTGCAATCGCCCGCTCATACGGCGACCTGAGAGAGAATTTCGAATACAAGGCCGCCAAGCAGATGCAGGCGGTGCTTGCTCGTCGGAAAAGCGAGCTGGAGAAAGACTTGGACAACGCTCAGGGGTCGGATCTTACCGGAGCAGATTCAAGCTCGGTGAATATCGGAACCGTGGTGACCCTCCGCCATGGAGACTCGACGGAGCAATACACCGTTCTCGGAGCGTGGGACAGCGATCCCGACAAGCGTTTGGTATCTTATCTTTCCGAGATCGGGCAGGCGCTGATCGGTCAGAAGGTCGGCGACAAAGTCGAATTTCGTGATCTGGAGACAGAGGAGGCAAGGACCTATGAGATCGTCGAGATCACAGCTTGGAAGTAGGAAGAGCTTTCGAATTTCAAAGAATCATGCCAGACACAACCATCACCCAAGTTCGCGGTCGCGAGATTATCGATTCACGTGGTAACCCTACCGTGGAAGTTGAAGTAACCCTTCAGGGCGGAGGGTTCGGGCGTGCTGGTGTCCCTAGTGGGGCTAGCACAGGAGAGCATGAGGCGTGGGAATTGCGAGATGGCGATAAGAGTCGCTACCTCGGCAAGGGGGTTTTGGGAGCAGTCGAAAATGTGAACCAGCAGATTGCCCCAGCTCTCATCGGAATGGATGGGACCAACCAGTCCGCGGTCGATGCAGCAATGCTTTCTCTTGATGGGACCAAAAACAAAAAGAACCTTGGAGCCAATGCGATTCTGGGTGTTTCAATGGCTCTGGCCAAGGCGGCCTCCGCACAGGTTGGTCTGCCCCTGTATCAATACCTGGGGGGACCTAATTCCAAGGTTCTGCCTGTTCCAATGATGAACATTCTCAATGGGGGAGCGCATTCGGACGCGCCGATTGATTTTCAGGAGTTTATGATCATGCCCGTAGGGGCTCCGAGTTTTCGGGAATCTCTTCGATATGGAGCGGAGATATTCCACTCCCTCAAGAATGTTCTCCACGACCGGAACTTATCGACGGCCGTGGGTGACGAGGGAGGCTTTGCACCCGCTCTCGACAGTGCAGACGATGCTCTTTCGGTCATAGCGCAGGCTGTGGAAGCTGCGGGCTACAGGATGAAGGACGATATATGTATCGCTCTGGATGTTGCATCCTCTGAATTCTACGACAAGGAGAAGGGGTGCTATACCTTCAAGAAATCGGACGGCTCGGAAAAGAGCTCAGAAGAGATCGTGGAATACTACGCAGAGCTCCAGCGGAAGTATCCGATTATCTCTATCGAGGATGGTTGCGATGAAAACGACTGGGATGGATGGAAGCTGCTAACTGACAAAATTGGTGATCAAACCCAACTTGTCGGGGATGACCTTTTTGTTACCAACGTTGACTTTCTGGCCAAGGGAATTGAGCTGGGTGTAGCTAACTCAATTCTGGTCAAGGTAAACCAGATCGGGACACTGACCGAAACATTTGATGCTGTGGAGCTCGCTACCGAGAACAGCTATACCTCAGTCATTTCCCACCGCTCGGGAGAGACGGAAGATTCGACGATTGCCCACATTGCAGTTGGGACGAACGCGGGCCAGATCAAGACAGGTTCAATGAGCCGATCGGATCGGATCGCAAAATACAATCAGTTGCTCAGGATTGAGGAAGCTCTGGGAGACGACGCTGTTTTTGGTGGTAAGCTCAAGGTGAGCGCCTGAGCTGAACGGTCCGCCAGATCTATTTCCTTTCGATCCGATAAACCTTCTCGCCCTCTCGATAGAGGTCGAGGCGATCCCGGGCGACGAGCTCCAGATAAGCAGGGTCGTTTCTAATGGCATTGAGGTCTCGCCGCTTCTGGTGTTTCTCCTGCTCCACGTGTGATTCAAGAGCCTTCGCCCGTGCCAGCTCTTCTTTCAGGGCACGTAGTTTACGCATTTGAGGAACCGAAAGCACGCCGAGTGCAACACAGGCGGTAATGAGGAACACGGAAAACGCTGTTCTGGTGACAATACGCACACCGGTGGTTCTTCCGCGCACACTTCGACCAGCTGAATGTCGGGATTCCTTCGTTAGGTGGTCCGACGGAGCAGGCATCGCGAAGAGACTACCAAATTTAGTTAATAAATCCAAAATAATTGTGGTATTTGCGAATTGCGCTGGAAAAGCTGGTCCGCTCAGCCTAGACGTCGCTCAGTGTCTTCGAGCCCCTTGATTTCCGCGAAGAATATCCATCGTAGTTACACCTTGGGTAAGAAGACAGTAGACGTGCTACGTGGTATAAATCTTGAGATCGATCGCGGAGAGATAGTGTTTCTTTGTGGCGCGAGCGGAGCCGGTAAAACCACTCTTCTTTATACGCTTGCGGGCCTTGAGCGCCCGGAGCGTGGCCGGGTTCAAATTGAAGGCGCCGACCTGTATTCCCTTTCGCAGAGAGAGCAGAGCCGGCTGAGAAACAACAAGATGGGGTATATCTTTCAAAACTACCACCTCTTGCCGGAACTTACCGCGCTTGAAAACGTCATGGTGCCGGGAATGATCAGTTCCAAGAATCACCGTCGGCAAGCAACGGAGCTTCTCGATGAAGTTGGTCTGGGTGGACGGTTGCATCATTTGCCAGCTGAACTTAGTGGAGGAGAGCAGCAGCGCGTCGCTATTGCTCGTGCTCTCGTGAACAGGCCTACGATGGTTTTTGCGGATGAGCCGACTGGTAATCTCGATTCCCGGAATGGGGGAGAGGTGATGAGTCTGCTGCTCGATTTTTCCAAACATCGCGGAACAAGCCTAGTGGTCGTGACTCATGATCGAATCCTTGCGGAAAAGGGAGATAGAACCGTTGAGATTGCGGATGGCAAAATGACAGGGAAAAATCCGGGATTGGCGATTGGGGCAGAATAACAGTATTACTCTCCGTCGAAGAGAATCTCAATTGCAGAAAGAAAATTCATGGCACTAAAAATCTGGTATGATGGCGCTTTGGTAGACGAGGCGGAGGCAAGAATCTCGGTTTTTGACCACGGCTTGCTCTACGGTGATGGAGTCTTTGAGGGAATTCGCTTCTACAACGGGAAGGTGTTCAGACTGGCCGAGCACGTAGACCGGCTTTTCGATTCCTCTAAAGCCATCATGTTAAATTTGCCCTGGTCGCGGGATGAGGTGGTGGCTCATACACTGGAGGCCATTCGGGCAAATCAGCTGAGGAATGGATATGTCCGCTTGCTGGTAACACGTGGAGTTGGAACTCTCGGCTTGAGCCCTGAAAGTTGCGAGCGTCCCTCCATGGTCATTATCGCGTCTGATATTCAGCTGTATCCCCAGTCCGACTATGAGGTAGGCCTGAAGGTTGTTACCTGCGCGACTCGCCGACCTACCCACAGTTCTCTCAGTCCGCAAGTGAAGTCCTTGAACTACCTCAATAACGTGATGGCAAAAGTGGAAGCGCAGAGGGCCGGAGCACGCGAGGGTTTAATGTTAAACGAGCAGGGCTATGTAGCTGAGTGCACCGGCGACAACGTTTTCATCGTTAAAAAAGGCGTGATATACACACCCCCAGTGTCTGATGGTGGTTTAGATGGAATTACCAGAGCCGTTATCTTTCAGTTAGCGGAGCAGCTGGGCGTTACACTCAAGGAGAAGACGATGACCCGTTTTGACATCATGACGGCCGATGAGTGTTTTTTGACTGGAACTGCAGCGGAGGTGATTCCGGCCGTGGAGCTGGATCACCGAGCCATCGGAGAGGGAGTTCCGGGGCCCCTTACGGCGAAATTCATCGAGGCCTACCGTCATCTTGTCCACAATAGTGGAACGCCGATCGAACCATCGTAATTCTCGCTTTTTATTTCGAATTTTCGAAGAGCTAGATTATTATCCTCTCGTATGCAGTGCAATTTCTGCGACAGCAAAGCCACAGTCTTTCTTACCCAACTCATTGATGGTGAGATGAAGAAGATGTGCTTGTGTGAGCAGTGTGCTCAGGAGAAAGGGGTTACCGATCCGGCAGGATTCGCGTTGGGAGACTCCCTGATTGGGGAGGGGTTCCCTTTGGAGGCTGTGCCGGTGGCAGGGTCCGCTGATGAGGGGGTGACGTGTCCGGTCTGTGGATTTACCTTCAAAAAGTTCCAGCAAGTGGGGCGTTTAGGTTGCAGCGAATGCTATGAAACTTTTGGCAGTGAAATCTCGCGTAGGCTCAAGGGCATGCACAAGGGAACAACCCACCTTGGTCGCGTCCCAGAAGGACTGGTCGAGGAGCACGCAAGGCAGCAGAGGTTAGATCAATTGCGAAGTCGCTTGGATGCATCGATCGCGGCTGAGAATTATGAGGAGGCAGCTGGTCTCAGGGATGAGATTCAGGAACTTGAGACTATTGAGGTGGCACAGACATGATGCGATTCTCCACCCTCCTGAAGCATCCGGCCGATTGGATGACCGGAGCGGCTGCGGGGACCAGCGTTGTGCTGACCAGCCGCGTGAGACTGGCACGTAATCTTCGCAGGGAGCCTTTCCCTGGGTGGTCGACCAAAGAAAGGCGTGTATCAGTTCTGGATCGGGTCAAGCCGGAAGTAGAGGCCCTCCCTGAAATGAAAAACGGTTTCTCTCAAGAGTTGGATGCCCTGACCTCACTACAAAAGCAGGTCCTCGTAGAGCGCCATCTGATCAGCCGGGAACAGGCAGCGCGGGGGGAAGGCAGCGCAGCAATTGTCAATCGGAAGCAGGCTCTCTGCCTCATGATCAACGAGGAGGATCATCTCCGGATGCAATCGATCCGGCCAGGCTTGGCCTTGAAGGAGGCCTATGATCTCGTTTCATCGGTGGATTCCCAACTTGAGGGTAATCTCGAGTTCGCCTTCGACCACGAGATTGGCTACCTGAGTGCCTGCCCGACGAATCTCGGGACCGGAATGAGAGCCTCTGCGATGCTTCATCTTCCCGGTCTCGTTCTGAGTGACCAGATCGCTCAGGTCCTTCAAGCTGTCGGGAAACTTCAGCTGGCAGTGCGGGGGTTTTTTGGCGAAGGAACCGAATCACTTGGCAACCTTTTCCAGATCTCCAACCAATCCACCCTTGGAGAAAGTGAGGATGCAATCATCAGGAGATTGGAGCGAGTGATTCAACAGGTGGCTTCACACGAAAGAAACGCGCGTCAAAAGCTGCTTGAGGACGATCCTGATATGGTTTGTGACCGGGTCGGACGGGCCTACGGAACCCTCCGCCACGCGCACGTAATTCCTTCAAAGGAAGCGTTAAATCTTCTCTCCATACTCAGACTTGGAGCTGAACTGGGTTTCTTCCCAGCAGAGACTGGAGGGGTCTGTGACTCTCTCCTGATGGAGATCCAGCCTGCACACCTGCAATTACATTCCGGCGAAAAGCTGAATCCCGAGCAGAGAGATGCGATCCGGGCTAAAATCATCCGGAGCCGGTTGCAATCACTCGAGCCGCCTGTTATGGTTGAAGCAGAGGGGAGTGAGGGATTACACCCCCCTTCAGACACCGTCGCTGATTCATGAATAATTTTACCCCTAGGGCGCAGCAGGTCCTGGCGCTTGCCCGGAAAGAGGCCGACCGGTTTAACCATAACTATGTTGGTACTGAGCATCTTTTGCTTGGATTAATAAAGCTCGGTCAGGGAGTTGCTGTGAGTGTGCTGGAAAGGATGGGGCTCGACCTTGAGTCGGTCCGGATGGAGGTGGAAAAGCAGGTCGGGACCGGTCCGGACCAGAAGGTATCTGGAAATATTCCTTATACTCCTAGGGTGAAAAAAGTCTTAGCCCTCGCAAACAAGGAAGCAAAGGCCCTCAACCATTCTTATGTGGGAACTGAGCATATCCTACTGGGCTTGCTCCGTGAGGGTGAAGGAGTTGCGGCAAGGGTTCTTCAAACCCTCGATGTTGATATTCAGCGAACACGCAATGAGATCTTGTCAGAGATCGACCCGAATTTTTCCCCGGAGGAATCGGACGAAGAATTTGAGGGCTTCGAGGACGAGGAAGAATCCTTGGAAGGGAGCGGTGAGGGCAAGGCAAAGACTCCTGCTCTTCGTGCTTTCGGCCGGGATCTTACCAAGCTAGCTCGTGATGGCGAACTGGATCCTGTTATAGGGCGGGAAGCCGAGATTGAGAGAGTCATTCAGATTCTTTGCCGAAGAACGAAGAACAATCCCGTGCTGGTGGGTGAAGCTGGCGTTGGAAAAACAGCCATCGTTGAAGGACTGGCTCAAGAGATCGGGATGGGGAACGTGCCTGAAATTCTAAGAGAAAAAAGAGTAGTGACACTCGATCTGGCGCTGATGGTTGCAGGGACGAAATACAGGGGCCAGTTTGAGGAGCGTATCAAGGCTGTTATGGATGAAATCCGTAAGGTGAAGAATGTGATTCTCTTTATCGACGAGTTGCACACCATCGTTGGGGCTGGATCTGCAGAGGGCGCGATGGATGCATCGAACATCATCAAGCCGTCTCTCAGCCGTGGCGAACTTCAGTGTGTGGGTGCTACCACCCTGAATGAGTATCGTAAGTATATTGAAAAAGATGCGGCGCTTGAGCGAAGGTTTCAGCAGGTCAAGGTCGAAGAGCCATCAGTGGAAGACGCAATTGCCATACTTCGGGGGCTTAAGGACAAGTATGAGCAGCATCACAAGGTGTCCTACTCGCCCGAGGCCATCGAGTCTTCAGTTCGGCTGACTTCAAGGTATCTCACCGGTCGCTTTCTTCCCGACAAGGCTATTGACGTTATTGATGAGTCAGGTGCCCGGGCCCGGATTGGAACCTTGACGCGTCCGCCGGAAATCAAGGGTCTTGAAGGGGAGATAGAGGAAATCAACAAGGAAAAGGTGGCTGCAATTAACTCTCAGGATTTCGAAAAGGCGGCCGCTCTTCGGGACACGGAAAAGCAGAAAAAACAGGAGCTTGAAGATCTCATCAGCTCTTGGAGGTCTGAGAGTGAAGAGACCGTTGTCGACGTCGAGGAAGACGACATCATGGCGGTAGTGTCGAAGTGGACTGGCGTCCCCCTCCAAAGGATGGAGGAAAAGGAGACCGAGAAGTTGCTCCAGATGGAAAACAAGCTGAAGGAGCACGTAATTGGCCAGGACACCGCAGTAGTTGCGATCTCAAAGGCGCTGCGACGTTCCAGAGCAGATCTGAAAGACCCGCGTCGCCCCATCGGGAGCTTTCTCTTTCTAGGACCTACCGGGGTCGGGAAAACCTACCTCGCCCGCAATCTGGCTGAGTTCATGTTTGGGGATCCGGAAGCCCTGATCCAGATCGACATGTCCGAGTATATGGAGAAGTTCACCTCCAGCCGATTGATTGGTTCTCCTCCCGGGTATGTTGGTTATGAAGAAGGTGGGCAGCTGTCAGAATCCGTGAGACGCAGGCCCTACTCAGTAGTGCTTTTTGACGAGATTGAGAAAGCTCATCCAGATGTCATGAACCTGCTCCTCCAGATTCTCGAAGAGGGAATGATCACGGATAGCTTTGGTAGGAAAATTGATTTTCGGAATACGATAATCATCATGACCTCGAACGTCGGAGCCCAGACCATCAAACGGCAGACGTCGCTCGGCTTTGGAGCGATGAGCGAAGATAATGCCGATTTTGAGGGGATGAAGGAAAAGATCATGGAAGAGGCGAAGAAGGAGTATAAGCCGGAATTCCTTAATCGGCTCGATGACCTCGTTGTATTCAAGATGCTGGAAAAGGAGAGCCTCTCTTCGATTGTAGATCTTGAAATCGACAAGCTTCTCCTTCGCCTAAAGGAAAAGGAAATTGGCCTTGAGCTCAATGCCTCTGCCAGAGACTTCCTCATCGTGGAGGGGTATGATCCTAATTTCGGAGCGCGTCCCATGAGAAGAGCTGTTGAAAGGCACTTGGAAGACCCTCTCGCTGAGGCGCTTCTACGGTCTGAGTTCAAGGCCGGGGATCTGGTAGAAGTCAGCCACGAGGAAGGTGCTAAGGAGCTTTCCTTCGAAGTGCGGCCATCGCAGGCTTCGCCGGACGAGGCGGAGGTAGCGGGGTGAGACGGCAGGGTGAGGCACCGACTGGTGACTAGGTTGGCCGGAAAATT
>Ga0163111_10002097_pt1 | contig 12536 bp, 8 predicted proteins | sample CRUFie1St18metaG_FD_109645 | JGI IMG/M metagenome (GOLD analysis project Ga0163111, IMG submission 109645) | Marine microbial communities from the Costa Rica Dome - CRUD Field 142mm St18 metaG | ecosystem: Environmental > Aquatic > Marine > Oceanic > Photic zone | place: Costa Rica: the Eastern... | reverse complement strand
TTAGGATTAAAAGGAAAAAAAGCTATCATTACTGGTGGAAGTAAAGGTATAGGTTTGGCCTCAGCACATGCATTAGCAGATGAAGGTGCTGATGTAGCAATATGCTCACGAAATATTGATGATGTTAATTCAGCACTTGATGCCCTAAAAGGTAAAGGTGTAAATGCCATTGGTGGCGCAGTTGATGTTGCTGATGGAGATGCATTAAAAAAATGGATTGCTTCTGCAATTGGTGACCTTGGTGGTTTAGATATCCTTGTACCACAAGTAAGTGCTGGAGGTGGAAATCCTAGTGAAGATGGCTGGGCAGCAAACTTCCAAACTGATATTATGGGTACTGTACGAGCAGTAGAGGCTTCATTAGAGGCTCTTAGAGCATCAAATGGATCAATTGTAATAATTTCTACTACAACAGCTATTGAACAAGGACCAGGCAGTGGACCTTATGGTGCAGTTAAAGCAGGCCTATTAAATTATTCAAATCATATTGCTCAAACAGAGGGAGCAAATGGAGTAAGATCTAATGTTATTTGCCCTGGACCTATCTATATAGAAGGTGGCCCTTGGAACTTTATTAAAGACAATATGGAAGATTTTTATAACGCAACATTAAAAAATATTCCTTTAGGTAAATACGGTTCTGGAGAAGATATTGCCAAAACAGTAGCTTTTTTAGCTAGTCCTGCAAGTGGCCATACTACTGGAACCAACGTTGTTATAGACGGCGGATTTACTAAAGGAGTTCAATTCTAATTCTTAGTTAGAATTGTAGTCAATATTTATTGGAGGGTTTGATTAATGTCAGATGATATAAAAAAGAAAATTGATGTAGTTTTTATCGCTGGTGGTAAATTTCATGATATTGATTTTGCTAGGTTAGAAATTTTAAAACTTTTAGCTGAAGACGATAGAATGAAAACTCGTGTTTTTGAGGATTATTCTAATCTTCATGCTATAGAGAATGCAGATTTTTTAATTACATATACTTGTGATGTTCGTCCAACGCTTGAACAACAAAAAGCACTAAAAAAATATGTTGCTTCAGGTAATAGATGGTTGGCGCTTCATGGAACAAATTCAATTTTACAATTTATGTCAGATGGAAAAGTCGACAGCCCGAGAATAGCTCCTATTATGATGGAGACACTTGGGTCTCAATTTATAGCTCACCCTCCAATTGAACCTTACAACGTAAAAGTCTCTCAACCAGATCATCCCTTGGTTGAGGGTGTTGAAGAATTTGAAACTACCGATGAACTTTATTTAATGGAGTTACATGGTGATCTAGATGTTCTTCTTGAGGCAGATTATGATGGTAAGGCTGAGGGCTTTGTTGAGGAGGATTGGCCTCAAGAAACATGGCCTGTCTTTTATACAAAAAAAGTTGAAAAAGGTGAGGTTTTATATCTAACTCTTGGTCATTGCAGAGGCCATTATGATATGCATGATCTACCTGAGCCTTTAGAATATTATCCTTCTGTTGAGAGATGTGCATGGGACCTTCCTGTTTTTTATACTCTTCTTAGAAGGGGTATAAATTGGGCTAAGGAAGAGGTTTTTATAAACAAATAATCAATGTTACAAAAGGTAGCTCTTATAACTGGCGTAGGCCCAGGCACTGGATCATCTTTAGCGAGGTGTTTTCATAATGATGGTTATAAAGTTGCTATGATCGCGAGAAATGAGGATCGACTTAAAACTTTAGAAGATGAGTTAGAAAACTCAAAAGGTTTTATTTGTGATGTTCGTAATCTTGACTCAATAGAAAACACCGTTAATGAAGTAATTAATCAATTTGGTTATCCAGAGATATTTATTCATAATGCTGTCAGAGGAATAAGAGGTAGCTTTCTAGATTTTACCTCTAAAGATCTTCAATCGAATTTTGATACTAATGTCACTGCTCTTTTAAAATTTTCGCAACTACTTTGCCCTAATATGATTAAAAACAAAAAAGGTTCTGTTATAGTAACAGGAAATACGTCAGCTCATAGAGGGAAGGCTGAATTTGGAGGAACAGCTTCTACTAAAGCTGCTCAAAAAATTCTTACAGAGTCTATGGCCAGGTATCTTAATCCAAAGGGAGTTCATGTTGCCTATATAACAATAGATGCTGCAATTGATGTTCCTTGGACAAGAGAAATGTGGCCAGAAAAACCAGATGATTATTTTATTAATCCAGACGATATTGCTAGAGAGGCATTACATTTAGTTAATCAAAATAAGTCAGCATGGACATTTGATCATTGGTTAAGACCTTTTGGTGAACATTGGTAGTGTTTCATAAAAGCATTTATTAAAAATAATTTAAAAAAATATTTGCTTCGAATCTGTGAATATGTAAGAAGCATGAAGTTAAAAATATTATCTGGGGAGATAAATAATGAGAAATATAGTTTTTACTATTGTTTTTGCCCTTTTTTCTTTTTCTGGCTATAGCTTAAGTCTATCAGCTCAAGAAAGCGCAAATACTATTGCTGTTGAAGAAATTATTGTTACAGCAAGAAAAAGATCAGAGTCAATTCAGGATGTACCTGTTGCAGTTTCAGCTTTAAGTGTTGAGCAAGTCGAAAGAGGAAATATCCAGAGAGTTCAAGACTTAGAAAAATTAGTTCCAAATGTAGAAATATCCGATATGGCTTTTGCTGGCGGTGCTATGAGTGCTGGAATTCGTGGATTAACTTTTGATGATTTGGAAAAAACATTTGAAACAACTGTTGGTGTTGTTATAGACGGTGTTTTTGCAGCTTCTAATTCAGGAGTAGATTTAGATCTTTTTGATCTTGAGTCAGTTGAAATTCTAAGAGGACCTCAAGGTACCTTGTTTGGAAGAAATACAATTGGTGGTGTTATACAAATTAATAGAACAAGACCAACTAGAGATTTTGGGTTTAAAGTAAAACTAGATCTTGAAGAAGATAATACAACAGATACAAAAATGATTTTTAATGCTCCACTTGGTGATAACGGTGGGATAAAACTTTCATTAAGAAAGCTTGAAAGTGATAGCTTTATGTTTAATGTAACTAGAGATGAAAGAGAAAAAGCAAGAGACCTAGAGTCCGCCTCAGTAGCATTAGATTTTGATTTAACTGAAAATGTAAATGTTCAATTTATATTCGATAACTATAATGATAATTCACAGCATAATCTTTTGTCTATAACAAAATTTTACACTAATAAGATTGGTGCTAATCAAGGTGTTTTTGATCTTCTAGGTCAAGGTGCTGGAACTTCAGGTGATTTGTCTGCTGCTAATGATTATAAAACAGTTTATTCTGCGGCACCATTTTACAGTGGAATTCAAGGCAATAATATGACCTTTAAAGTAGAATGGGAACTTGATAATCATACCTTAAAATATATTGGTGGTAATAATGATTTTGAAGAACTTATGGATATATGTTCATGGGGTTCACCTGGTGGAGTTGTTACTCCAGACTGTGTTTATCCAGTTGTAAGAGATCAAGATTATGAACAAACCTCCCATGAATTTCAGTTAATTTCTGACTCAGGTGGTTCATTAAGTTATACCTTGGGGCTTTTTTATATTGAAACAGAGGCAAATATGGATTCAGGACCTGTCGGTAATTTTAGATCTCAACAAGAAGCTGAAGCTCAAGCGGTTTTTGCAGATTTCTCTTATGACATTTCGGAAGAATGGACTTTAGGTCTAGGACTTCGTTACACTGAAGAAGAGAAAGAATTTGCAATTCAAAATTACGCATCTTTTGCAGATAAAATTGCAAGAGACCCTGTATCATTATCTTTGGCAAGGGATTTTAAAGATGATAATCTTCAACATAAAATTGTTTTGCAAAGAAATACTGACTTTGGAATGGTATATCTTTCTCATTCAACTGGCTTCAGAAGTGGTGGATTTAATGCTAGAGGTTCAACACCAGAGTCTGTTGGTCCATTTAATTCAGAAGAAGTTGAAACTATTGAGTTAGGTATTAGAAGTGAATTGCTTGACAATCGTTTAGTATTAAACCTTACAGCCTTTACTAATGATTATACTGACAAACAAGAAGTTATTGTTACAGCTGCTGATGGATCAATTGTCGTTGATGGAGTGCCTCAATTCTGTGGAACTACTTGTACGTTTGTTCGTAATGCTGGTGAAGTCTCTATTGATGGTATAGAGTTTGAGGGTACATATAGGGCAACACAAGCTCTAACTCTTAGATCTGCTATTGGTATACTTGATTCTGGATATGATAATTTTGAATATGACGGTCAAGACGTTGCTGCTGATGCTCAATTGAACTTTGCACCAGATTATACTGCAAGTATAAGCTTTGATTACGTAACAAATGTTCAAAATGGAGAACTTATTTTTGCAGGTACATTATCTGCTAAAGATAAATTCTATGGTAGGTTTGATCCGGCTGTTTATAATTATGAGTTAGGTGCAAATATGGCTGTTGATAAAGCAGAAAAATTAGACTTATCTTTAACCTACAACAGAGATTTATCTAATGGTGGAACTATGACTTTAACTGTATTCGGAAATGATATTCTTGAAGACGGTGGGTACATTGTTCGTCCATTTGATGCTGGTGCATTTGCTTTTGCAACACCGCAAAAAAGGCAACACTTTGGTATATCTCTTGGATTAGAATTCTAAAATAAGATATATTAAATCGAATAATATTAAAGGGTGCTTAAGGCACCCTTTTTTATTTAATAAAATTATTTTTTATGTATAATTGGCACATCTTTTTGGGGGTATTCATGCGTAAGAAAAATTTTTTATTTTTTATCTTAATTATTTTTTCATTTTCTTTTTTAAACGCAGAGGAATACTCTCCGGGAGTAGATCAAGATTATCCTAAAAAACTTCTTTGGGGTGATACTCATTTACATTCTAATCAATCAGCTGATGCTTACACAATTGGTAATTCAAATCTGACACCTAGTGATGCTTTTAGGTTTGCCCGTGGTGAGGAGGTAATTTCAGAAAATGGTGTTAGAGCAAAACTAAGAGTTCCTCTTGATTTTTTATTAGTCTCTGATCATGCAACATTCCTTGGGATGTTTAGAAGAATTGAGGACAGAGATCCTAAAGTGCTTTCAACACCTCTTGGAAAAAGATGGCGAAAATATATGGATGAAGATGACCCTACTTTGTTTACTGAATTTGTTGATGGTTTAAACGGTAATTTGGATTTAACATTTTCAAAGGAAGATTATAAACCTATTTGGAAAGAAATAACTGAGAATGTCGATAAATTTAATCAACCTGGAATCTTTACTGCTTTTATTGGCTACGAATGGACACCCATGCCAACAGGTGACAATCTTCATAGAGTTATAGTTTTTAAAGATGATGCAAAATTAGCACAAAAAATTATTCCCTTTTCTGCAATTGATAGTATGAAGCCTGAAGATTTATGGAAATTTTTAAAAGACTATAATTCATCCACTGGAGGAGAGGCTATATCAATTTCTCATAATAGTAATATAAGCGGGGGTAGAATGTTTGCCCTTGAAAATTCTTATGGTGAACCAATTGATAGCGCATATGCTAATATGCGAAATAGATGGGAGCCATTAGTTGAAGCAACGCAAGTTAAAGGAGATAGTGAGACACACCCAGCTATTTCACCTGATGATCCATTTGCTGATTATGAGAGATGGGAAGGAAATATTGGAAGAAGTCAAACTAAAAGATTAGTAAGGATAAGCACTACAGGAGATTGTAAAGATCCATTAAACTATAAGTGCTATAAATATAAGGATAAAGAAAAACATAGGTATAAAGGTAGTTATGTTCGTTCTGGCCTGAGAAGAGGACTTGAAATAGAAAAGAAAATTGGAGTAAATCCATATAAATTTGGCGTTATAGGAAGTACAGATAATCATACAGCCCTAGCTGCATCAGCCGAGGATAATTTCTTTGGAAAATTCTTAGACTCTGAACCAGGTCCAGGTCGTGTTGAGAGCTGCATGGGTGGTTGTGGTCGACCAACAACTTTACCAGATGGGGAAGATATACCCTCAGGAGATTTATGGAGAAATTGGCAAATTACTGCTTCTGGATATGCGGGGGTTTGGGCTAGAGAAAATACTCGAGAAGAAATTTTTAATGCCTTTAAAAGAAAGGAAACATTTGCCACTACTGGTCCTAGAATAGCAGTTCGTTTTTTTGGTGGATGGGAATTCTCTGAAGAGGATAAATTCGACCCAAATTTTGTCGATTTAGGATATTCAAAAGGTGTTCCAATGGGGTCAGATCTCCCAATAAAAGGAAATAAAAAGTCCCCTACATTTTTGATAATGGCTGCAAAAGATCCAAATGGAGCTAATCTAGAAAGAGTTCAAGTCATTAAGGGTTGGACTAACAAAGATGGCTCCTCTTCTGAAAAAGTTTACGATGTTGATCTAGCATCAGATGCTGGTTCTAGCACAGTAAATCTTAAAACTGCCACATACAGTAATAGTATAGGAGAGGCGCAGTTCATGTCATTTTGGAAAGATCCAGACTTTAATTCAAATGAACAAGCTTTTTATTATATAAGGGTTATCGAGATACCAACTCCTCGATGGACAACTTATGATAGTGTTGCTTTTGGTAATAAGTTACCTAAATTCATTCCTGGATCTCATCAAGAGCGAGCTTATACATCTCCTATTTGGTATAGCCCAGAATAATTAATTTTTTTAATTTATTTTTACTGAATAAAAACCAGTTGATTATGAAAAAGAAAATTTTAACAACCTCAGGTATTTTTTTGGGTATCCTAATTGTATTGATCGGTCTTTTGAATAAGAAGGGTGAGGATCTTAATACGATCATTATAAATGACAATATTCTAAATAACTTTTATCTGCTAAACAGAAACTTAGAAGATCCAGTTTTTATTCAATATAACGATTTATCAGAAATACAAATCGCCTTAATAAGGGATGATTATATAAAAAGAGAGGTTCTAAAAAGGGAAGCCTTAAGTTGGGATTTAGATAAGGTAGATCCAATTATCTCTAGTAGATTGTCGCAGCTAGGCGAACAATTTTTGGTAAGTAATTTACCAGAAGAAGATATTTCTGAAGAAATTTTAAAATCTTTTTATTCCAAAAATAGACAATTTTATATTGATGATGCCAAAATCACTTTTTCTCATATTTTTTTTCGTAATAATGATGAAAAAACAATAAATGATTTAATTTATTATGTTCAAACGCAAAATCAGCAGTATTTTAATAATAACTTATTTGATAAAATTTCAGTGTTCCCATATCAAAAAAATTATGCACAAAGGGGTGAGTCATTTATTAGGGGACATTTTGGCGAAAAAACTACAAAAGAAATCTTTAGTCTTAAAAGTAGCTCAAGGTGGCAAGGTCCAATAGTATCTCCGTATGGGTTACATATAATTAAAATTTCATCAATTTTAGAATCTAAACAAAGGACATATGATGAGGTTAGAGACTTAGTTTTAAACAGATTCATTAGTGAGAAAAATAAAGAAGGTTTAAAATTAGAATTAGAAAAGAAGATTTCTAATTATAAAATAATTGATAACTAATTATGCTTTATCAAATTCAATATTAAGACTATCCAGACCTCTCAATAAGACATTTGGACTATAGTTAAAGTCATTATTTTCAGAAAATCTCATATTTTTTAATCTATCAAGAATTATTGGGAAGGCTGTATACATTTCCTTTCTTGATAAATTCATTCCAAGACAAACATGAATTCCTTGTCCAAATGCAACATGACGACGAGCATTTTTTCTTGTAACGTCAAATTTATCAGGATTTTCAAATAAATCTTCATCTCTGTTTCCTGATCCATAACGAAGAAGTAATGCCGATCCTGCAGGAATTGCAACACCACCTAATTCAGTATCTTCAGTAGCAATTCTCCACATATTATTTGTTGGAGTAAGTAATCTCAGAGATTCCTCTATCATGTTAGGTATTAGGCTGTGATCATTTACAACTAATTTCATTTGATCTGGATTTTCTATAAGAAGTTTTATTGCTTCAGTTATAGAGTGAGCTGTAGTTGCGTTACCAGCAACTAAAAGTTGTTGAATAATTGATAATTGTTCTGGCGTTTCCATTTTTCTAACAACATCATGTTCGTCTTCAAATTCTAATGTTGCGAGATCTGATAAAATATCATCTGTAGGATTTTTTTCTTTTTCTTTCAATCTTTCAGCAAAGTACTGTTGAAATTTTACAAGTTTTTTTGCAATTTCAATATGTTCCTCAGGTGTACTTGTTCCTGATAATTGATCAGTGAATGCTTCCGATGATATTTTAAAAAATTCATAGTCATCAGTTGACGCTCCAAGAGCTTCAGCAATAACTCTAATAGGTAAAGGCTGTGCCAATTGACTTGCAACTTCACATTTTCCGTCTTCAATAAATTTATCAATTATAAAATTAGTTTTTTCTTCAATTGCCGGACCCATATCAGATACTCTTTTTGGAGTAAAAGCTTTATCAACTAAACGTCTGTATTTTGTGTGTCTTGGAGGATCAGCTGTAAGCATTGTATTTACTGCTGGATAACCATCTTTCTCCATAATATCTGCTGCTTCTTGAGGATATACATCCGAACCACCATCTTTCTGAAGTAATCCGAACTCATTTGAAAAAACTTTTGCATTTCTTGCAGCCTCACAAATTAACTCATGTTTTGATACTTGAAAAATACCTGTGGTGGGGTCCTGATAAACAGGTGCCTCATCTCTTAATTTTTTGTAAAAAGCATGTGGGCATTTCATAAGCTCTTGATCAAAAATATTTATTTCTTCTAAACTATCTTCAACTGGTTTTATAGCTTCACTCATTACTAGTTCTCCCAAAGGTATGCTTTAATTATTTAATATAAGGGCTTTATGTACTAAATTTCAATAAAAAAGATATAACTTATTTTTTCTACAATTGTTGTAAAATAACAACATATGTTTGCTTTTATTTAATAAATTATTGACTAAAAAGACTAAAATTGAGAAAATTTAAAAATTAATCTTTTATTAATTATTAGTTTATTAATAATAAAAATGATGGGAGGACTTAAAATGAGTTTTTTTAAGCACATTTTTTTTGGTTTTATTTTTATAGCCACTACATTAACAGCTAACAATTTAGTTACTGCCCAAGAAACTAATGTTTCTTCAAGGCAAATTGACGAAATCATTGTTACATCAAGAAAAACTGAAGAGAGTATTCAGGATGTTCCAATTGCAGTTTATGCTGTAGATGAAAAAGCCTTGGATGACTTTAGGCCAACTACTATGAGAGACTTAGATAGTCTCGCACCTAATTTACAGGTTGGTATGAATACAGCTTCAGGTAATCAAGGTGCAATTTTTGTTCGTGGTTGTGGTTATGCTGAAGTGGAGAAAACACAAAACCCACCAGTTGGTCTTATTGTTGACGGGTTATTCCTAGGAACCAACACAGGTACTTTATTAGATGCCTTTGATTGGTCTAAGATACAAGTAAATTCAGGGCCTCAAGGTGTTGTTTATGGTAAAAACACCTCATGTGGTAATGTTGTTGTTGAGAGAAACAAACCATCAAAGATTTTGAATTTGATACAGAGGTATCAATTGGTAATTATGAGGCATATGAATTAGGTCTTATATTAAACATTCCTATTAATGACAAAGTATCTTCACGTTGGAATTTTAGAAAACTTGCTCACCAAGGTTATTATGATAATTTATTTACTGAGCAAGATTCTGGGCAACTAGATATTGCTGCAGCGAGTGCTCGTTTTTTAATCGAAGCAACTGAAAATACTGAAATTTATATTGTTACCGACTATTATTATGATAGAGGTGATACAGCTCCTGTTTCATATTCTGGTAACCCTTTTGGTGCAGGTTGTGTTCCCAATTTTGGAGCCGGTTTAGGATTAGTAGGAGCCGCTGATAATGGATGTACTCCAGGATTAGGTGCAGTAACTGCAACTGAATTAAGTACTGCTGGAGCAGCAATAGGTGTTACACCGTTTGCAGCTTTTGCTGGACTTGAGCCTTTCTTTTCACAAACTGAAGCACTTCCACCCCATGTTGTAAACCTCGATAATCCTGAGCAATCAGATATGGACTTTGTTAGAGGTAGTATTGAAGTCGTTTCAGATACATTAATTGGTGAAGTTACAATTGCGACTTCTTATTTACAGTTAAGTGATAATGTTCTTCAAGATTTTGACGCAACACCTGGTATTGGCGGAGGTCAAGGAAATCCAGCTACATTAGGCGGACCCCTTCATACTGCTAGAAATCAGCATTTTTCTCAGTTTTCACAAGAAATTAGAGTTTCAAATAACATAACTGATAAATTAAATTTAACTACTGGAATCTTTTTATGGAAAGACTCTATAATGCTTCAACAACATTCTGGTGGAGTTGTTCAAACATCAGGTCAGGATACTGAGTCTGTAGCAATTTTTGCATTAGTAAAATATGATGTAACAGATGATTTAGCTGTTTCTGGTGGTTTTAGATATGTTGATGAGTCAAAAGACTTTCATTCTCAGTATAATACAATAGTTGGTGGCGGAATCTATGGTACCGTTCCACCTCTTGACTCACCTGTGGTACTGCCTAGGTTTGCAAGATCTGCATCTTGGGATGATTATATGGGTGAAGCCTCTGTCGATTGGCAAGTGAACGAAGATAGCCTTTTATACGCAAGATGGGCTAGAGGTTTTCGCTCCGGAGGGTATTCAATTAGATATGCTGCATCTGATACATTAACAGCATCTAGGGTTGCAGATCTAAATGCTCAAGGATTTGCTCTAGTTCCTCAAGCACATGCGAGAGAAGGAAGTGACTTTAGTGTATTTGAACCTGAAATTACTGAATTATTTGAGGTAGGAACTAAAAATACTTTCCTTGACGGTTCACTTCAAGTTAATGGTGCTGTATTTCAAACTACTACCGAAGGATTTCAAGCTTCAAGTATTTTATCTACAGCTGGTGCCTTTAGAGCAACTGATACTTATATAAATAATTACCAGGAAACCGAAATTTCTGGTGCAGAGGTTCAAATAATTTGGTTACCACCAGTTGATGGTCTAACCTTAAGATTAAATTATGGTATATTAGACCCAAAGATTAATGCTGCTGTAGTTGATTCTGGAAGATTAGGTGTAGGCGGAAGGCCTTCTCAAGCTGGAATTATGATTGATCTTGTAAATTCTGGCGCTACTCCTCAATTAGCGAGAGTTCCGGAAACAAGTTTTGCCTTAACAGCGCTTTATGAATATCAACTAAACAATGGTGCATCGCTAAATACAAATATTACCTACAGAGGTTTTGATGATCAAAATCTAACAATTTCATCTTTCCCTGATTCCGAGGACGGGTATGAATTATTAGATGCTACTATAACTTATGATGCTGGTGATTATTCTATTGCACTTATTGGTAGAAATCTTACTGATGAGGAATATAGAACTCATTCTTTGACTTCAGTAAGATTCCAAGGTTGGGGTGATCCTGCGACTTATATGCTAGAATTACGAAATTCTTGGTAATAAAGTAAAAATAAAGAAATTAAAGGATGAAGCACTGGTGTTTCATCCTTTTTTTTTGTACTATTGAAACTTACATTCGGAAATCTATGAAAAATCTCAAAAATAAAACTTTTATTATTACTGGAGGAGGAAGAGGTATTGGAGCCGAAGCCTCTAAGTTAATTGCCTCTTATGGAGCAAATGTGATTTTAACATGCAGAACTGAAAGTCAGGGTTTTTCTGTTGAAAAAGAAATATTAAATAATGGCGATAGCGCAAAATTTATTTTTCAGGATGTTACCAGAGAAAATGATTGGCAAAAGGTTATTGATGAAGGCCTTGCAATGTATGGTCGTATTGATGGAGTTGTTAATAATGCTGGAAGTTTTTCATGGAAATCCATGAATGACTCAAAACTAGAAGACTTTAAAGAAGTTATTGATGTTAATTTAGCAGGATCTTTTCTTGGTTTAAAATATGGTACAGAGGCTATTAGAATGCATGGAGAGGGCGGTTCTATTGTTATGATTTCATCTGTTCTTGGTAAAGTTGGAGCACCAAATACAACCGCAGTTTGTGCGGCAAAAGGTGGCGTAAGACTTTTAGCAAAAGCTGGTGCCTGCGAATTAGGACCAGAAAAAATAAGAGTTAATTCAATTCATCCAGGTTTAACTGATACGGAAGTTGGAAAAGTTTTTACTTCAGGAGTAAATGATAAACAATTTGTTCAATCAAGTATTCCTCTAGGAAGAATGGCTAGCTCAGAAGAAATCGCAAAAACTATTTTATTTTTAGTTTCTGATGAGTCCTTTTTTATGACAGGTGCTGAATTGACTATTGATGGAGGTTTTACCGCAGGGTAGTAATTATGGGAAAATTAGATCAAAAAGTTGCAATTGTTACTGGTGCTACATCAGGTATTGGAAGAGAAACCGCTATCTTATTATCTAAAGAGGGTGCTTCAGTTGTATTCACTGGTAGAAATAAAGATGCTGCTGATGAGACATCAAACCTTATTTCTAAAGAAGGTGGTAAAAGTTTATTT
>Ga0163111_10002096_pt1 | contig 12544 bp, 13 predicted proteins | sample CRUFie1St18metaG_FD_109645 | JGI IMG/M metagenome (GOLD analysis project Ga0163111, IMG submission 109645) | Marine microbial communities from the Costa Rica Dome - CRUD Field 142mm St18 metaG | ecosystem: Environmental > Aquatic > Marine > Oceanic > Photic zone | place: Costa Rica: the Eastern... | reverse complement strand
TTGTATATAGTTTATCTAAGTTAGGATAATATCTTATATCTGAATCTTTAATATTAGTTTTAAATAATTCAAAAAGATCGTTCCAACTTTGGTTTCTTTCAGAAGAATGTAATCTTATTTTATCGAATGAAATGTCTTCGTTAAATTTTCTTTCTATCATAAAGATCTTTACTTAAAAATTCTGCCCATAACTTATGACCTGCTTCAGTTGGGTGATAATCGTCTTGTTCAAAAAGAGATTTATCTTTTTTATCTTCTAAAAATTGTCTAAAAGTAAAAGGAATAAATTTTTTACTATAAATATTATTTACTATTTCTCCTAAAGGTCCTTCTAAAGCTATTTTAAAATCTAAAATCTTTTTGTTATCTGATTGAAAAGTTGTTGTTTCATAAAAAGCATCAAAATATAATACATCTATTTTTAATTTTTGAAAAATATTATTAGTAAGTATAATATTATTTCTATGTCTAGTCATATATTCTCTAGCATTCCAAAAATAATAAAAATAACTTTTATAAAATTCCCATAGTTTTTCACCATCGTGCTTACCAAATTCTCTTTGATACTTTTTTAAAGTAAAAAGTTCTAAACCTTCTGCAGGGAGTAAACTTATTTCGCTTTCAATATCAGAATATTCTATAGGTAAAGTCTTACGTTCAGGAGAAGACCAGCCTACTATTGCAAAAATTTCGTCGGGTTTAAATTTTTGTAAATATGATTTTAAGTTTACATTTACTTTTCTTACTATCATATCATTAGAGCAAGCTGGTTCTCCATAATTAACAGTTTCTATGTTAGTATAATCATTTAAGTACTTAACCCAGGTCCTACTATTGCAATATTCTTTGTTATCTTCTCGTAATAAATTTCCATCAAAATTATCTATCTTAGGATTTACAAAATGACCTCCAGTCCAACTATCACCAAAACATAATATAACTTTTTTCATACTCCTATTTCATTTAATATAGGAACTAATTCTTTATAAGAACAGTTTTTACAGTGATTAGTTGGTATATTATTATTACATCCTAATTTAATATCTTGATAGCTGTCTTTTAATCTTATATCATCAATAGACTGTTCAAATAAGTTACCAAACGAAGTAGCCCCTGTATTCATACAGCACATTTTAACATCTCCTTCTACAGTTGTATATAATCCTTCGTTTACCCAAAAACAGTCTTTAAAGTCCCAAACACTTTTACCTTTAACATTATCTTTCCAATTTTCTTTTAAAAATTGAATTTGATCTTTAGAATATCCAAGAGGCATAGATTCGTCTTCAGACCAATTTTGAGCTATATTAAGTCTTAATTCTTCTAAATTATATTTATCAACTATAACATCTTTAATAATCTGTATGTCGTTAATATTATCAGGGTTAACTACATAATTAACTGTAACTCTACATGAACTTCTATTCATATGTTTGAAATCCTCTAAAAAATTAATAAGTTTTGACCATTTAGCAGGAGCTCTATCTCTTTCATAAGATTCTTTATAACCGTCTATACTAAAATACATTAAGTCTACATATTTCATAGTTCTTTCAAACTTAACTCCCATTTTAGTATTAGGTTTTACTGGGTATTGACAGTTAGTAGCTACTATAAGAAAAGCATTAGGAAAATATTCTTTAAAAATTTTACATATTTCATCGAACTGAGGATGTAATAATGGTTCGCCCATTCCCATCAATTTAGCTTCCTCAATAGGGTGATGTTTAATAGAATCTAATAATGAACGCCATTTAGTTATTGGCATATGTTGAAGATGTCCTATAACTTCTTCTCTATTACAGAAACTACACTCAAGATTACAGTAGTTTGTTGTCTCTAAATATGCATATGTTATAGGTTTATTTACCATTTAAGTACTGGTTTAAATATTCAGGAGTACCTAGCTGGTGTATTTTATCTACCATATATGTTACAATTCTTTTACCGTTATTTATAGCGTAATTAAAGACAGGTGCTACATAAAACTCATTTTTTGACCGATCATTATTATTAATCATTTGCTCTGCATACTTTACAAAATCTTTTCCTCTATTCCAATAATAATAACCTGCAGTAGCACAGTTAGATATTTGAACTTTTTCAGCAACTTCAGTTACATATCCATCGTCGTCTAATTTTGCATAACTCCATTCAGGACCAGTACCTTCAAAACATAATATTCCTCCATCATGTAAACTTAATTGAGAAAAAGCAACATTTGGAGCATACTCTATGAGTTGATCTGAGTTAAAAATTAATAACGGAAGGGTGCTATCTATATATTCTTTAGCAACAAGTACTGATTGAGCTGCTCCTTCAGTCATTTTATCTAATACAACATACTTAAAGTTAGCTTTTTCAAATAAAGAATCTAATTTATTTTTAATGTCATAATTTATATAATCTTCTTTTAGACATACTATAACAAAGTTAAATTTATTATTAAATTCAATATTTAAATTTTTAATAACTTTAGCTACCATAGGTAGCCCATCTACATCTATAAAAGGTTTCGAATTTTCATAACCTGCTTTCCTAAATCTAGAACCTTGTCCTGCCATAGGCAAAACTATATTCATAAACTGATTCATTTAAAAAAATCTTTATCGTTGATAGCCTTATCATCTATAAATATATCAGCATCATGAGATTTAAAACCTAATTCATGATACTTACAACCAAATTCTTCCAATTGCTTTTCAGTAATAGGTCTATAATATTCTTCTCCTCTTCCACTTTTTAATCCTCTAGCTGTCCAATATACTATATAATGTCCTTCATCGTAAAGTTTATTTATATAACTTATTCGTTCTGGAATTGGAATCCTTTTTTCAACAGGTCCTTCTTCTATACAAATAGTTCCATCAATGTCTATTACGTATCTCATATTCTTTTAAAATTAATTTAGCTACTTGTAGATTAGATTCCCTGTTTGGGTGTCCTGAAAAATCCGGATCAGAATGGTGTAGGATTTTAGCCTCTACTAAATCTCTCCAGTTGTTGTAAATTCCAACTTTAATATAACTTTCACTAAAAAAAGAATCCGTTACTCCTTCTAAACTATTAAAAGTAATCAGTGTATTATTATTAGCTTTACAGTAATGTTCAAAAAGTACAATTTCTCTTTCAATTTTTGCTCTTTCTATTTTTTCGTTTTTTAAAGTTGCTAAATAAAATATTATAAATTTTTTTAAGAAAGTACTATCCCATCCTTTATTATCTATTAATTTAATTTCATTATCTACGTATTTAGATTCTGCATTAGCTATAACTTTTTTTAAAATACTTTCAAACTCATTACTCCAAAAATTTATAGGATAAAATTTTTCTTTTTCTTCATCATAAAGTTCAATTCTTGCCCAATGAGTTATACCTAAAACTACTAAGCTGTTTGTAATTTTATTATTACTTAAATATTCATATGTAGTTCTAAACATTCTTTCATTACAACTACCATGTAAAGCTAAATTTATAGGTTCTACTCCTGATAAAGTTTTTAAATAATAACCAAGAGTAGTATTCTTTAATACAGAATGACCAGCTATAAAACTACAACCATTAAGTATAATATTTTCCATGACTAACTATTCTTATACCTCTGTCCATGTCAAATTTTCCTTCAAATGACCTTAATAAATCGTAATTATGTATTAAAGTGCTTTTCATATCAAAGTAAATATCTAATATTTCAGATTTACTAAATTTATTTACTTGCTTTATAATTTTTAAAACTTCTAAAAGTCTTAGTTTATGGTTTGCTATATTATCATAATCTTCTGACCACCATTTATCAAAAGTTTTAAACCCTAATTTTTTTAAAGTACTGAGTGATCCTATAGGTCCGAATTGAATAATTGGTTGCATATTATATATTGGGTTGTAAGTTGAACAATGTAGATGCATTTCGTTTTTATTAGTAGGAAATGGCGTAGAAACTATACTAATAAAAGTATCTAAATATGCATTAGCCTCATAAGGCTTATTAGGATCAAAAAAACTATCTCCTAAACCTATAATACCAGTATTTTTAATATCGTTGTCTGAAATGCCTAATGGTAGTAAGTTTTTGAATTTACTTTTATTTTCATCAGTTAACCAATTCAAATCATCATATATCTTGTTATTATTATCCCAAAGATATTCAGTACAGCTTAATTTAGTATTTTTGAGAATATCATTTTCCATTAAATATATGTTAGCAGCTATTCGTTCATTTCTAGGAGTACGATTTAGTTTTAAAAAATGTTTACATTCATCTAAATTTTTAGATTTAAATTCAAATAAATTATCAAACTTAATATCTTCATAAAGATGACCTTTACTAATTAAATTCTTTATATTAAGAATATCATACGGTAAAAAAATTACTTTTAATCTAGAGTTAAAATTATCTTGATTACGAAACCATTTTTCATATTCGGAGTTTATATAAAAATTGTTATTAGTAAAAATTACATTCTTAGGAGGTATACCTAATTGCTCTAAAGTAATATGTAAACTATTCCATTCTATTGAACGGATTGTATCTCCTTCTAATAAATTTTCAAATAAAATCCATAATTTATTTTCTCTACAAGCTTGTAAAACTCTTTTAGGTATGATTTCTAAAGAAGAATGCCAAGGTAAATGCATAGCTACCATCAAAGGATATACATATGTAACTTTTTTATCTGCAAAAACTTTATCAGTGTTAAATCCTTTATTATAAATTTTACTATCTACATTAATAAGTTTTTCTATTGTACTGTTACCGTATGTAGTAAATTTAAGTAGTGAAATATCTAATGCTCCTTTTTCGTAAGGTTCATGATATAAATCTTCAAAAATAGTTTTATCGTCCTTATTTTTACAATGAGGTTTTGTAGCAAAATTATCTTTAACTATTTTAAATTCAAAGTTTTTATAGAAGTCAAAATGTAATTTTCTTATCTGATTATAATCTTTAATTCCATCTAAGTTGGTTATCTCAACTTCTTTTCTTGCTACAGAGAAAAATACTATATGTTCACTCGACTGCTTAATATTATTTTCTACCATATAAGTATAAAGTAATGAACCTGGACCTAATTTATACTGTATAGGAATATCGTTTAAGTTGTTACTTATTTCAACATATTTATGATAATTTTCTATATCTAATTGAGGAATAATATAGTTAGGATAAATTTCGGTAACTCTATCTATACATTTTGAATTACCATAAAATATCATATCATCAAAATTTTTGAATCCTTGTTCATTAAGCAAGTTATGTTTACCTAACGCATATGCAGTATTATTCTCTAACTCAAAATTAGGAAAAGAATCTTTAAGAGGAAATAATAAATCGAATCTAGTGCTTATTACTAAATCGTAAGTAAAATTATTTTTCTTTTCAAATTCTTTTTTAAATTTATTAACTTGGTATATAGAATAAAATAATGCTCCCCAATGTTCAGTAGTAGTTGAATTTTCTTTATATTTGTTATGATCTTCAATTACAAACGTTTTAGGATTTAACTTCTCTTTTATAAAAGTTTCATCGTAATTAGCTAATTCATATTTTTCGTTTTCGATAGTTGAAAGTTTATGACTGTCAGTAGGAAAATATAAATTGTTATTCCATGTATGAACAAAATAATCTATAGTAACGTTTCCGTTATTGATAGTATTAAAAAATCTTTTTAAATTATCTAGAGTACTTTTATAGGTTCTTAACTGACCTCTAAAGCAAACAGCTACTTTCATAATTTTAAACTTTTAAGATCAATACTTTTACAGAAATGAAAAAATTCTTCTAATTCAGGAAAAGTTTTACAAAAGTCCGTTCCTCTCCTTTTATCGTGTGCATCAAAAAACTTATAGAAGTTATACCTATCTCTCATAAGCTTATCATTATCTTGTGGGGATATCATCCAATCATATATACGTTTTAATTTTGTAACTTCTATTTCAGTAAAACCGTACGAGACTCCTGACGAGTTAAGATTACTGTGGAAAACTTCAGTATAAGATTCTGCTATTTCAGAATGACTTTTTACTGTATCAGAAAAATCATAAGGAAGAACTTGAACTGTTTGATGGAAAGGATGGCGTAAAAAAGATGCATCTAGCGATACTGGTGTAGTCCATGCTCTGTCTGGTGAACCATATTCCTTCTTTATTTCGTATACTCCTTTTATTAATTTATGATAACTAGGGACTGATAAAGCATTATATGTGCTCATAATACCTATAGTTACAGTAGGACATTTAGTTAAAATTTTATTTAAATTATCCCAAAATTGATTAAATACTAGACCAGTTCTACCATATTCAGCTTGAGCTCCCCATCCGTCAACTGAGGTAAAAATAACAAATTCACGAACTCTTTTTTTATCACATATACGATTTATTTTTTCTATAATTTTATCTATTAAACTATCCGGTACTCCTAAATTTGAATTTATAGATAAATTAAGCTTACTGTTAGGTTTATCAGTATCAATAATAAAGTCTAATACTTTCCATGTATCCTTAGATAATAAAGGTTCCCCCCCGGTTATTCTAAAAGTATGTAAATTATTATATAAATCAGGCCACCATTTCCAAAATGCTTCTACATACGGGTTATAATCTTTATGATTGAAAGGCATTCTTCCAGTATCTTTCATCCACTGCATATCATTAAAAGTATCAGTAGTTGGGTAACCTCCGTGTTTTTCTATTTCTTGAACCCATTTAGAAGAAAAAGAAGGTCCGCAATAGGAACATTTAAAGTTACAAGCATTACTAAAAGCTACTTCTACATATTTAGGAAAATAATCTTCTCTCCAGTTTAAATTTACTATTTCATCATGGTAAGGAGCTGACCAAGGTTCGGCTGATTTAAAAGTTCTATCTGAATATTCATTAGAATTATCTTCAACATTCCAACAGTAACCGCATTCCGAAGGACGTTCACCTTCAAGCATTTGTTTCCTTCTAGCTTTTTTAAATCCTGTATTATGTAGTGCAGAAGGATTTCTTTTTAGTTCTTTTAAAGGTATTGGATGAGTATCGGGATGATGACATGAATGCGTTCTACCTAATTGTAGGTGTATAGTTACTTGTGTCCACTTTGCTAAACACATTCCACAACCGGTTTTGTTTAATTTTTGATTTACGCTTTTAAAATGACGTTGTACTTCGTTCATAACTTTGCATTAAATATTTTAGCGTGCTTCTTAATACTCTTAATTATCTCGTCGTAGTCAAGCTTCTCAGGAAATATAAATTTTATATTAGGATTTACTCTTAATATAGCATCTTCTACATCTTTAATTGTTCCTTGACCTAATACCTCTTCCGAAGGTATTGTATCTTTAAACTTATGTTGAAACTTTTCGAAATGCCATTTAAGTGGATGATCATTATCAGGACTTGGTATAAGAAAAACTTCTTCGGTATTCTTTAAATCATTTATCAACCTATTATATCTTCTTATATACCTATCTTTGATTAAATTAACTTCTAAATCTGGTTCGTGTAAAAGTAAAAGATTGTATTTCTTTTCCCAAATTACACAATCAAACTCTTTTTCTACATAAACTTTCTCGTAATCAATAAAAGCATCATTAAACCCATTATCCAATACATCAGCTATTGATTTGTAAGATTGTCCAGTCCAATCAAATGGATATGCAACTTCTCGTACACCTGCGAATTTTAGCTGCCAAGCTCCTGCACAACTCTTGGATATAGATACTAACATAACTTTACATTTAATATTTTAGCCCAAGGTGTTAACTTTTCTTCCCCAATAAACTCATACTTAACGTTATTTATACCGTCATTTTTATATTTGACTTTACCTTGTTGCATTTCTAATACATATCTACGTTCATTTTTTGCAGTAGTAGCTCCTTTAGCCCATTTTCCTTTTACTAAACCTTCATCTTTATGAGGTAAGCATCTAAATTTACCGTTTCTACGATGTGGTATGATAGTATTATATACAATCATTTCTTCTTCTTTTTTCTCTACGTTTTCACTATAATAATCATTGCTATTACTAAGTTTCCATATAGTTTCTCCTTGACTTTTGATAATAACTTCACCTATACCACCTTTAAATCTTTTACCTGGGTAATCATCAGTGAAGGAAGGAGTATAACCTAAGTAAATATCTCCTTCTTTATACTTGCTACTTAATCTACCATTATAAATCAAAGGAGATTCAGTTCCATGTCCTAAATCTACATCAGCTTCTATTCCGTTCTGGTAGTAATTTACTTTTTTTGCACGAGGATTAAATTTAGCAGTAATCCAAGTCCATAAATTTGCATATCTTTTTATCCACATATAGTTATGTTGATGAAAATTATTAAAAAATTGTAATGTATATGCTCTAGAATTGTTAAAAGATATTCCAAAATCTTCTCCTGGTATTCTAAATATAGGATATTCAAAAAATTTAGCTTTATCATCCCCTATAAGATGTATAGGAGCTTTATCTTGTTGATGTTCTGCTCTAGCAAGTACTGATATTTCAAATTCTCTTTGAAAAAATCCTTTAGGTAATATTTTATTAGGTATGACTATTTTACCTTCTTTACCATTGAAGTAGTAATGATGTGGAAATGTATCCATATTACTAGTAGTTACGTCTAATAGATCTTCTAAATAACATCTCCAAAATAAATCATCGTCTTCCATACCCCAATCCCAGTATTCATTTGAATAACCATTGGTCTTTTCAACTTGTTCTTTAGAAAAGATTACTGCACCACCGAAATATTCAAAATATTTAAGTTTATAATCAGATTGAGATATTCTCACTGCTATATGCTGTGGAAAGTCTCCAGGAAACGAATAATCGCATGAATTATCTTCCGGAATCATATCGATATCATGCCATACTATATAATCACACCCGTCTTCAAAGGCATGTTTAGCTGCTATATTTTTCATAGCACCTCTATTAAATAATTTATCATCAACTTGATGAGCAAAATACATTTGAAAGTCTATACCTGCTTCTTTTAAGAATTTTCCTACTTTAGGAACAAATTCATTAAGATGTAACTCTCTATTTCTATAAGGAACACATACCCCAAGTTTATAACTCATAATATTACTTCAATATGGTGGTAATTTTTATTAGTAAATTCGTTTCTTACTTTGTATTTACAGTTAGTAAGTCCGTCATTTTGATAATTTGATTTTAAACTATAATAATTATCTAAATATCTTAATTGATTTTCTCTACTGGTCCAACTAATCCAGTAACCATCTTTATACCCCGTTTCTTTATGAGGAAGTACCTTAAATTTACCTTCTCTTCTAAAAGGAATAGGTTTAGTTATATCAGAAGTAACTTGAACTTGCTTTTGTTTACAATTAAATACCCTACCATTTTTATCTCCTTTTAAATCTAGCAATTCTGATCCGTCTACAAACTTCATATCATAATAAGATGTCAAATAATGATTAGAATCAAAAGTAAATAAACTATTATTAAGGTTATTACTTAGGTTTTCACATTCTTTATCTGATAAATTATTAGAATAGGTTGCAAAAGTATCTATTGTACCTTTAAACCAATTATTTTTTTCTTTTCTTTCAGGGTCTCCTACTCCAAGGTAGATATACTTTTGTTTTCTTATCTTTAAAAGTTTATCAAAAGTATTTTCACCAACTTTTTGTCCGTTTATATAGAGTTTAACTACAGGAGCTTTATAATTAACTTTATCATGTATTGATCCTTTAGTATCTACAGTAATAACTGCGTTGTACCTACCCGCTTGTAGACCTTTAGTTGGTATCGATATAGAATCCAAATTATATTTCCAAAATTGAAAAGTTAAATCAAAAAATGAATTTATAGTTAAAGTAGTATCAAAACCCGGTATACTAAAAACTGAGTTTTCATCAGTAACTTCTTTAGTATTAGATATAATTTTGTCGTATCCAAAAGATACAAATATGGAAAAGTTTCTAAATGATACTAATTTATTAGGTATTGCAACAAAACTATTTTTTCCGTTAAAATCTAACGCAATAGCTTCTCTTCCTTTCTGTACTAACTGTTTTCCATCAAGTTCTATATGGTTTTCCAAACATCTTAATAGTAAATCATCATCTTCGAAGCCCCAACCGAAGTATTCATTTGAATATCCGTTTATTTGTTTAAAAATATCAGTTGGAAAAATAGTAACTCCTCCAAAATATTCATCGAAAAGCGTTCTGGATACACCTTCAGGTAAATCTAACTTAGTTATTAAGTGTGTAGGTTTATTAGTATACGAATAATCAGCAGAGACAGGTATCATATCTACGTCGTGAAATACTACATAGTTACATTTTAACTGTTCAGCTCTAATAAATCCTATATTTAGTAATTTACCTCTATTAAAGTCGTTTTTACCTGCTTGCTCAACAACTATAATCTCATAAGAAATATTTCTTTCTTCTAGATAAGATTTAATATTTTTTAAAAAGACTTTTAATTGATTAGGACGATCTCTATAGGGTATTATAACACCTAATTTGTTCATATTATTCTGATTCCTCAGATTCCTCTTTTAAATCTGGAGTACGTTTTAAAAACTCAGATAAATAAAATTGAGTTCTTTCGCTCCACTCTTCTTTATCGATGTCTTCAAACCATAAAGTAAGTGCGTCTATGCAATTAGCTATTTTTTCTAATGCTTTTACTTTTCTTTCTTCTAAAAGTTGTTTTTCTACGTCTGATTCTAAACTCATATTGTAACTATTTTATCTCTTAATTCATTCCAACCGATATAGTCGGTATAACTAATATACGAAAATTCTTCTAATTCTTCAACTAAATAATCAGGGTTATTTATATCTATTTTCCACCCTGAATCTTTAATAGCATTATACATTTTAAGATATTCATGGGAATAAGCATAATCTTTATTAATATCTGCTACTTTTTTTATCCTTTCTATGCAGGTACTATCCCATTTAAAGTGATGTACTTGGGTAAATACTTCTTCTATAGGCATTCTTTTAGGATGATACGTACCCCAACTAGTATTATCAGCAAATTGTATATAATGTTGACCTGATGTTACTTGCATACTACCTTTCATAAGAGTTGCTTTGTTAGGACATGCACCAGACATTGGATATCTAAAGAATCCAGCATAAGGAAATGCTTTATGTAAATTTGTTTCTCTATTTACTACAGGAAAAGTACCATCTATACCTATTCTATCTAAAAAACCACCGGTAACAAACTCATAACCGCTTCTTTCACAATGTTCTATTATATCTTCTATATCATATGGGTAAACCTGTAATTCATCATCGTCAGATACTATCCACCAATCGTTAGGTTTAGTACCTTTAATTGAATTATATATTTCAGTTACTTTATTCCAGTTATATTTACTATCCGTATAAGTAAAAAAAGGTTCTATACCTAATTCTTCTATTTCATTAAGTATACCATCGTTCTCTGATTGTCTATATACTCCTACGTATACTTTATCTACCTTATCTTTATAATGTTCAAGCATATGAGGAAGAATATGAGTATTCTCCCCTACTACTGTTACTAAATTAAGCATGCTGTACTATAGTTAACCCAGTACTACTAGGTTTTGTCTTTAATATACCGTTATTAAATAAATTAAATACGTTCCACTTAGGATCTTTTAATAATTCCTTCATAAATTTAGCTGGTCCGTTATTAAATTCATGGAAATGGTCTTGATCTTTAATATCTTTAGTAACTATATAGTCTTTAGAGTAAGATTTATCAGTATCATGAATAGATACTATACCTTTTTTAGATAATAGTTTACTATATAGTTCAAAATCTTGTTTTACGTCTTTATACGAATGACCTGCGTCTATATGTAAGTAATCTATCTTTATATCCTCTTTAACAAAGAAGTTATAGTAAGCTTTTTCAGTAGTATCATTAATTATACGAGGACAGAACGTCTTTCTAAAGAAAGAGTCTTTATTTAACCAGTCTACTTTACCTCCTACCTCATTAGCTGCATCAACTACAAAGGTAACTCCTATATCACCCCAGCTCATACCATCATCTCCTTCGAATATACCTGCTTCATGAAGATCTTGCCTAGCTCTAGTCATTATTCTAGGTATAAACCCACCTCCAGAGCCTAAACATACACATACTTTAGCTCTCATATACTGTATAATAGAGTAAACTAATAAACCATCGCCTAAATCTAAGTCTGTAGCACCGTGAGTCCATCTATAACTTACAAGTTTATCTTGATTATTAGTAATATTGCTTTTAATATAATTTTTATTTAATATACTCATTATCTTTTAGGTAATTTACTGAGAGATTGCATATTAACGTTGCTATAATTAGAAATTATCTTTCTTAAAGTGTTTATTTCATTAATATAAGTAAATCCTTCCGAAGAATCTAATATTTTATTCTTTTCCATCCAATAATGTCTAAAATATAAGTTAGCTTCTTTACTTTTTATTAAACCTTTAGTACCTTTTAACCATTTTCTATTACTACTATGCCATATATCACTTATTAAAGGGGTATAATCTATGTTATGTAAGTCTAATACATGTTTTA